>Ga0209061_1000110_pt1 | contig 281732 bp, 255 predicted proteins | sample Coa_R1_10_FD_187157 | JGI IMG/M metagenome (GOLD analysis project Ga0209061, IMG submission 187157) | Surface soil microbial communities from Centralia Pennsylvania, which are recovering from an underground coalmine fire - Coalmine... | ecosystem: Environmental > Terrestrial > Soil >... | reverse complement strand
GCGGCCCTTATGGTGCGCTGCGGTCTCATATATCCATACACGCATTTTCGATGTACGCCAAAACTCCGAGCTTTCAAGACCTGATCCTTCGCCTTTCCGCGTTCTGGGCCGAGCAAGGCTGCGCGATTTTGCAGCCTTACGATATGCAGGTGGGCGCCGGCACATTCCACCCGGCAACGGCGCTTCGGGCGCTGGGAAAGAAGCCGTGGCGCGCGGCCTACGTTCAACCCACGCGCCGGCCCACGGACGGCCGTTACGGAGAAAACCCGAATCGGTTGCAACATTATTACCAATATCAGGTAATTCTGAAGCCCACCCCGCCCAATTCGCAAGAACTTCTGATCGAAAGTTATCGCGCCTTGGGAATCGACCCGACGGCGCACGACATTCGCTTCGTCGAAGACGATTGGGAGAGCCCCACCCTCGGCGCCTGGGGGTTGGGGTGGGAAGTTTGGTGCGACGGCATGGAAGTCACCCAGTTCACCTATTTCCAGCAAATCGGCGGCATTCCCTGCGCGCTGCCCAGCGTGGAGCTGACCTACGGGCTCGAGCGCTTGGCGATGTACGTCCAAGGCGTGGAAAACGTCTTTGCGCTCGATTTCAACGGCGCCGGGCTCACCTATGGCGATGTTTTTCTTCGCGCCGAGCGGGAATTCAGTGCCTACAATTTCGAGCTGGCCGATACCGAGATGCTGGCGCGCCAGTTTGTCGATGCCGAAACCGAGTGCCGGGCGCTGCTCGGCCATGGGCTTGCCTTGCCGGCCTATGATCAGTGCATCAAGGCAAGCCATCTCTTCAACCTGCTCGATGCGCGCGGGGCATTAAGCGTCGCCGAGCGCGCCGCCTATATCGCGCGGGTGCGCGAACTTGCAAAAGGCTGCGCAGAGGCGTGGCTTGCGGACGAGAGCTAGCCATGCCGGAATTTTTTCTGGAGCTCTTGAGCGAGGAAATCCCCGCCGGCATGCAAGAGCGGGCGGCGGAGCTTCTCTACAAGGCGGTGGTGACGGAGGCGCTTTCCGCGCTGCAGCCTTCTCCGGCAAACCCCTCGATGTTTTGGGGACCGCGGCGGATCGCAATCGCCGCGCATGTCAATGCCGAAGTGCCGGCCGGCGAAAAGGTGGAACGCGGCCCGCGCATCGGCGCGCCGGCAGCTGCCGTGCAGGGATTTCTGCGCAAGCATGCTGCCCGCCCCGAAGATCTGCAAGAAGAGGGCGAATATTTTGTTTTGCGCCGGAGGATTCCCGGAAAATCCGCAACCGAGCTGATCGCAACCGAGCTTCCTAAAGTGCTCTGGCGCTTTTCCTGGCCGAAATCCATGCGTTGGGGTGAGAGCCAATTCCTTTGGGTCCGCCCGCTCAGACGCATTGTGTGTTTGCTGGATGGCGCGGTCGTGCCGTTTGCTCTTCGTCAAGGGGAGGATGATGCCCACGGTCTTCGCGCGAGCAACGAGACCGAAGGGCACCGTTTTCTGGCCCCCGGCGCGGTTGCCGTGCGGAGCGCGGCGGACTGGCAGGCCCGGCTCTACGAGCGGTTTGTCATCGCCGATGCCAAGGAGCGTCGCGCCCGAATCGCGCAGGGACTTCAAGAGGCTGCCGCGCGCAGGGGTTTTGCCCTGGCGCCGGACGAAGGCTTGCTGGACGAGGTCACCGGCCTTGTCGAATGGCCGGTGGTGCTGATCGGGCGCATCGACCCGGCGTTTATGGATTTGCCGCCGGAAGTCATGCAGGTTTCCATGCGTATGCATCAGCGCTACTTCGCGCTCACCGATGCCTCCGGCAAAGCGGCTCCGGCCTTTGCCTTTGTTGCCAACACCGCAGCGCCCGACGGCGGCGCCGCGATTATCGCCGGCAACGAACGGGTTTTGCGCGCGCGCTTTGCCGATGCGCGGCATTTGTGGGATCAAGACCGCAAGGTCCGATTGGAGAGCCGGGTCGAGAAGCTGAAATCGATGGTGTTTCACGCAAAACTCGGCACGCAGTACGATCGGGCGGTGCGGCTAAAAGATCTGGCCGGCCGCATCGCCGGCACTATCGGTGCCGATCAGGCGCTTGCCGAACGCGCGGGGTGGCTGGCCAAGGCTGATCTGACCACCGGCATGGTCGGCGAATTTCCGGAATTGCAGGGCGTCATGGGCTATTACTATGCCCTGAACGACGGGGAGAGCCCGCTTGTGGCGAGAGCGATCCGCGACCACTACCTGCCCAAAGGTGCTTCTGATGCGGTACCAACGGAGCCGCTTTCGATCGCGGTTGCGCTCGCCGATAAGATCGACCAACTCGCCGGTTTTTTCAGCATCGGCGAGGCGCCGACCGGCGCCGGCGACCCTTACGCTTTGCGTCGCGCGGCACTCGGCGTCATTCGCATTATTCGCGAAAACCGGCTGCTACTCAACCTCCGCCCTATAATTATTGTTCGTTATGGAACAAGAGCTTCTTCCTCGGTGGTTAACTTCATCCTGGAACGCCTGCGCGTGCAGCTGCGCGAAGAAGGTTTGCGGCATGACGTTGTCTCCGCCGCAATCGCGGCAAGCGAGGAAGTGGATAACGTCCTTCACGTGGTAGAGCGCGCCAGGGTTGTTGCCGATTTGCTCGGCTCCGAAACGGGTGCCGATTTGCTGACCGCCTATCGCCGCGCGGCCAACATCCTATGGATTGAGGAGGGCAGAGACGGGCGTTCCTACGCAGGAACGCCCGATCCCCGCCTCTTTCAGTTGCCGGAAGAGAAAAAACTCAACGACGCGCTTGCCGAAGCGCAGGAAGCCATCGCGAAAGCCAAGTTTGGGGGACGTTCATTTGAGGAACGTTTAATGGACGAGGTGCGGGCGATGGCCAGCTTGCGTGAGCCGATCGATGCTTTTTTTGCTAAGGTCACCGTGAATGCTCCGGAACCCGAATTACGCCACAATCGTCTGAAACTTCTCTCGCGCATCCGGGATACCATGAATCGTTTCGCTGATTTCTCGCGGATTGAAGGTTAGGAGGATCTCCGCATGAGCAAATGGGTTTATTGCTTCGGCGCCGGCCGTAACGAAGGCAAGGCGGAGATGCGAAACTTGTTAGGGGGAAAAGGGGCAAACCTTGCCGAGATGGCCGCGATCGGCCTGCCTGTTCCCCCCGGCTTCACCATCACCACCGAAGTATGCACGGCATTTTATGCGAACGACCGGCGCTACCCCGAGGGTCTTGCCGAACAGGTGCACGACGGCTTGGCGCATGTCGAGAAAGCAGTGGGGCGCCAATTCGGCGATAAGCACAATCCGCTGCTGGTCTCGGTCCGTTCGGGCGCGCGCGTTTCCATGCCCGGCATGATGGATACCGTGCTCAACTTGGGCCTCAACGACGTGACGGTGGAAGGGCTTGCCGCGCAGGCGCGCGATGCTCGCTTTGCCTGGGACAGTTATCGCCGTTTTATCCAGATGTACGGCAACGTTGTGCTCGGCGTGGATCATCACCGTTTCGAGGAAATCATCGAGCACGTCAAACAAGATGAAGGCGTGTTGGAAGATACCGCACTCTCGGCGCAAGACTGGCACCGCGTGGTGGAAAGCTACAAAGATATGATTCGGGCGGAAACCGGCAAACCTTTTCCGCAAGATCCCGAAGAGCAGCTTTGGGGAGCGATCGGAGCCGTCTTCGGCAGTTGGATGAACCCGCGCGCCGTCACCTATCGCAAGCTGCACGACATTCCGGCCGATTGGGGCACGGCCGTGAACGTGCAAGCGATGGTCTTCGGCAATATGGGCGATGACTGCGCAACCGGGGTTTGTTTCACGCGCGATCCTTCAACCGGCGAAAACGTTTTTTACGGCGAATATCTTCCGAACGCCCAGGGCGAAGATGTGGTTGCCGGAATCCGCACGCCGCAGCCGCTGTTGAAGGCCCGCGCCAAACCGGGAGAGGTGAGCCTGGAAGAAGCGATGCCCGAAGCCTTCGCCGAGCTCTGCCGCGTGCGCGAAATTCTGGAGCGCCACTATCGGGATATGCAGGATATCGAATTCACGATCCAGAAAGGCAAGCTCTATTTGCTGCAGACCCGCAACGGAAAGCGCACGGCGGCGGCTTCGCTCCGCATTGCCATCGACATGGCCAAAGAGGGGTTGATCGACAAAGCGGAAGCGGTACGACGGGTCAATCCCTCTGCGCTCGATCAACTTTTGCACCCGACATTGGATCCCAAGGCCGAACGCAAGCTGCTGGCCAAGGGCCTTGCCGCAAGCCCCGGCGCGGCCTCCGGCGCGGTGGTGTTCAACGCCGATGAAGCAGAAAGTCGGGCGGCGAAAGGCGAGTCGGTTATTCTGGTGCGCATCGAAACCAGCCCGGAAGACATTCACGGCATGCACGCCGCCAAAGGCATTCTGACCACGCGCGGCGGCATGACAAGCCACGCCGCCGTGGTGGCGCGCGGCATGGGCCGGCCCTGCGTTGCGGGCGCCGGCAGCATTACCGTCGATTACGCCACCCAAACGCTCACGGCCGGCGGGCATACGGTGCGCGCCGGGGAAATCATTACACTGGACGGAGCAACCGGAGAAGTCTTCCTCGGCAGCGTGCCGATGGTGGAACCGGCAATGTCCGGTGAGTTCGCGACATTGATGGAATGGGCGGATTCTTTTCGCAGGCTCAAAGTGCGCGCCAATGCGGAAACGCCGCTTGATGCCGGCACCGCCCGCAAATTCGGCGCCGAGGGCATCGGTCTTTGTCGCACCGAACATATGTTTTTCGATCCCGTGCGGATCGGCGCGGTGCGCCAGATGATCATGGCTCCCGACGAGGGCGGACGAAGGACGGCGCTCGCCAAATTGCTGCCGTTTCAACGGCAGGATTTCATCGAGATTTTCCGTATCATGGCGGGCCTGCCGGTCACCATTCGTCTGCTTGATCCGCCGCTGCATGAATTTCTTCCGCATTCCGACGAGGAACTTGCAGAGGTGGCGGAAGGGCTCGGCCTGGATTTGCAAGCAATCCGCCGGCGCGCTATGGAACTTGCCGAAGCGAACCCGATGTTAGGGCATCGCGGTTGCCGGCTGGGTATTACCTTCCCCGAGATCTATGAAATGCAAGTGCGCGCCATTTTCGAAGGCGCGTTGGCCGTAGAGCAAGAAACCGGTGCGGCACCGTTGCCCGAAATCATGATTCCGCTTGTCGGAATGCGCCGGGAGCTGGAAATAACGCGCGCGCTTGTGGATCAGGTTGCCAAGAACGTCTTCCAAGAGGCCGGCCGGAGCATCGCCTATTCCGTCGGCACCATGATCGAGCTTCCGCGTGCCGCGCTCACCGCATCCGAAATTGCCGAAGTCGCCGATTTCTTCAGCTTCGGCACCAACGACCTGACCCAAACCACCTTCGGTCTTTCGCGCGATGATGCCGGAAAATTCCTGCCCCGTTACATCGAGCTTGGAATTTTGCCGAAAGATCCTTTTGTCTCGATCGATCGCGGCGGCGTCGGTGCTTTGGTGCGCATGGCGGCCGAAGCCGGGCGGCGGACGAAGCCGACCTTGAAAATGGGAATTTGCGGAGAGCACGGAGGGGATCCCTCCTCGATCGCCTTTTGCGAAGAAACGCGGCTGGATTACGCTTCCTGCAGTCCGTATCGCATCCCGATCGCGCGCTTGGCAGCAGCGCAAGCCGCGCTTGGCGCGGGCGACGACCGCACCGTATAAGGCAGATGATCGCCCTCGGCGCGAGAAGACAACCGCTGCCGGGGGAGTTTTTCGAAAATGCCGGCTTATTCCCAGTAGCGCCGCCGCGGGTTAAGGAAGCCTCCGCCCGATGCCGCTCAAGAGCATCTTTTCGGTAAGCCAGCCGCGATCGGGCCACCATCTGATGGAAATGATGCTCCGCGCAAGCTTGCGCGAACGCTTCCGTTACTGCGAGTTTTACACAGAGCCGGGGTGTTGCGGCGCCATTCCATGCAGGCGAAGGCAAGAATTCGCTTCTCAGAACTATGCGCTTTTCATGCAGAAAAGCCACGATATGAACGCTGCCGATCCGTTGCCGAAGGATGTTGATTTAATACTCATTCAAACCCGCGAACCAACATTGCGTTCGCTTTCCAACTACGAGCTTGATCTTCGTTTTCACAACCTTGCGCATTCGCCGCCGTATTTGCAGTATTTTCTGGCGACGGAAGCCTTTTACGACGTCCGTTTTTACCAGAAATGGATAAAACCGGAGCGCGAGAACGCTCTGTTGCTTCGCTACGAGGATTTGCTTCTTGCACCAAGTGATTCTCTTGCGCGTCTTTTGAAACGCTTGGAAATAGAAATAACCGAAGACGATCTCGCGGCCGGCGTGAGAGAAGTGCGCTTTTCTTCCACTGATCGTTCTTCTTTTACACTGCGGAAAATGGAGACAAGCCGGTTTTTCGAACAGAGCATTTTCCTGGAGTTTTTAAGCCTCCTCTCCCACGAAGCAAACTACCTCGATTATCCGCCCTGGAGTGTGCCGGCGAAATCAGCCGGAACCATCGGGGCAATTTATCAAGCGCTGCGGGCTGCACACGAACGCAACTTCCCCGCCGTTCTGGCAGCGGTTGGGCCCATCCTGCATCCAGAAGCCGTCTGGCCCGGCGTCTGGCAGCTTTATGCCGAGGCATTATTGGGCATCGGCGAGCATAAAATCGGCTATAGGATGCTGGAAAAACTCCTGCGGATTCACCCGGAATACCTCGACGGTTATCTCGCATTGGCAACTATCGAGCGCAATCGCGGTAATCTGGAAGCGGCGCGTACTCTGGTCCGCACCGGGGTGGAACGAACGGGCAATGTGATCCGTGCGCGCGAATTTCTCACGTATAACTGGCCGGACGAAGCGCTTCGCGCTTGGGTTCCGAATGTCGCGGAAACAGTCAGCCGTGACGATGTGATCGCGGCGTTTCGCTGGATTCTGGGCCGGGATCCCGAGTCCGAGGACGTGATTACGGCGCATCTGCGCTGTCTTGGTGCACAGGATTTGCGGCTGACGCTGCTCCGATCGAACGAATTTCGGAAATTTTTTGTAGGCTTGCGTCAAACGGGGTCGAGCGAAAGGTCTCGAAGCGAGCCTTCGATGCTGCTCTCGGCAGAGCTTGTTCGGGAAGCATTTCGCTGGGTTCTCGGCCGAGAGCCGGAATCCGCAACCGTTATCGCTGCGCATCAGAAGGCGCGTTCGCCGGAAGAGCTTCGATATATTTTGCTGAACTCAGAGGAATTTCGAAGATTCTTTCCCCCCTAACGCGGCAGTGTTTGGCCGGGCAACGCGCTCTGGGGCCCGGCACGGCGTGATGCGCGCGGTCTTTGTGTTTTTGTCTGCATCGCCCAATATCGCTTGCGACGGTTCGCAGCCGGCATGCATATGCATCCGCAGCGGCGGGAACGGTGGCTGTGGTTCAGGTGTAAGCAGGAAAGGGAGCAAACGAAAATGGGCGTAACCCGGTTCAGCGGCATTCGTGCCTGCGTGTTCGATGCCTACGGCACGCTGTTCGATTATGCCTCGGCCGCCGCACGCTGCCGAGATGTTCTCGGCGATCGGCTGGATCGTCTCAATGCGCTCTGGCGGGACAAGCAGCTTCAGTATACCTGGCTTCGCACCTTGCAAGGACGGCATGCGGATTTCTGGCAAGTGACCGGCGAGGCGCTGGACTTTGTGCTGGATACTCTCGAAATCCGCGATGCCGCGCTGCGCGACCGGCTGATGAATCTCTATCTCACGCTCGATGCGTTTCCCGAAGTGCCGGCCGTGCTGGAGCACGTCAAGAAGGCCGGGCTGAAGACGGCCATCCTTTCCAACGGCTCCCCCGCCATGCTTCAGGCGGCGATCAAGCATGCCGGGATCGAGCATCTTTTGGATGAAGTCCTCTCGGTGGAAGACGTGGGCGTCTACAAGCCGCATCCCAAGGTCTATCAGCTCGCCGTGGACCGTCTCGGTCTTGCGCCGCAGCAGATTGTCTTTCAATCTTCGAACGCTTGGGACGCTTATGCCGCTTCCGCCTTCGGCATGCGCGTGGTTTGGTGCAACCGCTACGGCCAGCGTCCGGAACGCTTGCCGGGGAAGCCGGACTGCGAGATCCGCTCACTGACCGAACTTCCCGCATTGATCGGCGCCTAGCAGGGCTTTGGCCTTGGCGGGAGGCGAAACCGCTCTACACTCGGCGACATGTTCGATTCGAGCGAAATCCTCACCGCGCATAAAACGCCCGTGATGGTTGTGGACGATCCTGTGCTTGTCTTCGGCGGCGTCTACAGCAATCTTGAAGCGCTCGAAGCGCTGCTTGCCGAAGCGGAACGGCGCGGCATCCCGCCCGCGCGCATGGTCTGCACGGGCGATGTCGTGGCCTACGGCGCCAATCCGGCGGAATGCGTCGCGCTCATCCGGAAGTATGAGATCGCCACCGTACTCGGTAACTGCGAGGAACAGCTGGCGCTGGAGGCCGAGGATTGCGGCTGCGGATTTGCCCCGGGCTCCGTCTGCGAGCGTCTCTCCAATGCCTGGTTCGCCTATGCAAGCGCCCGGATTGATCGGGATGCCCGCCTTTGGATGGCGCGCCTGCCGCGGCGCATCGATCTGATCATCGGCGGCTCTCGCTTGGCCGTTGTTCACGGCGCGCCAAGCCGGATCAATCGCTTTTTGTTCCGCTCGCATCCCGAGGAATGGTTTGTCCGCGAGCTTGAGCTCTTAAAGGCGGAGGGCGTGATTGGCGTCATCGGCGGCCACTCCGGCCTTGGGTTCAGCCGTTCCGTGGGCGGGCGGCTTTGGCACAATGCCGGGGCCATTGGTCTGCCGGCAAACGACGGCACGCCGCGCACCTGGTTCTCCATCCTTTCGCCTTGCCCGGAGCGGGCAAGGGGCCTCATGATCGCGCATCTTCCGCTGGCCTACGATCATCAACGCGCCGCGCAAGCCATGCGAAAGGCCGGCCTGCCCGAGGGCTACGCCGATGCGCTCGAGTCCGGCATTTGGCCGAGTTTTGACGTTCTGCCCCGCGCCGAGCAGGCGGCAACAGGCGTTCCGCTCTCGGCAAGCGGTTTTCGCTGGCCGGACGATCCCGCTCCGGCTTTGCCCGCAGCGCCCGAGCCGGTGGCATCGGTCGCGCTCGAATCACTGGAAACGCTTTGGTTCAACACGGGCACGCTTTGCAATATCGCCTGCACCGGCTGCTATATCGAAAGCAGCCCGCGCAACGACCGGCTTGCCTATCTCTCGTTCTCCGAGTTCCTCCGCCTGCTTGAGGAAGCCGAAGCCGCGCACCCGGAGCTTCTTGAAATCGGCTTTACCGGTGGGGAGCCTTTTCTCAATCCCCATGCGCTCTCCATGATCGAGCATGCCTTGGCCCGCGGGCATCGCGTGCTGGTTCTCACCAATGCCATGCGGCCGATGCAGCGCCATCAAAAAACCTTGCGTCGGCTCCGCGGCCTTTACGGGGTGCGGCTCGCGATGCGCGTTTCGCTTGACCATTACACAGCGGAGGGGCACGAGCGCGTTCGCGGCGCCGGCACTTGGGCCCCGGCGCTCAGGGGCCTGCGCTGGCTTTGCGCGGAAGGGTTTGCGCCTGCCGTTGCCGCGCGCTTCAACCCGGAAATCGAGGACGAAGCCGCCCTACGTGCCGGGTTTGCGCGTCTTTTTGCGGCGGAAGGCTTCGCAATCGATGCCGCCGATCCGCGCGCCCTTGTGCTCTTTCCGGAACTCGCCGAGCCGGCCGAGGTCCAGTCCGTTCCGGCTTCCGCATGGCATGCCATGCATCCGCGCGGGCGCGATACCATGTGCCGGACCTCGCGCATGGTGGTGCAGCGCAAAGGTTCCGCGCGCGCCTCGGTGGTGGCTTGCACGCTGCTGCCGTATGATTCGCGCTTCGATCTCGGCGAGACCCTGGCGGAAGCCGCGCGCCCGGTGGCTCTTGCACATCCGCATTGCGCCCGGTTTTGCGTCTTCGGCGGCGCCTCCTGCGCCAGCGTTAGATAAGGCACGCTCGGCCGGGAATTCCGCTTCGTACCGAGATTCTCACAGTATCAAGGGCTTTGGGGCGGGTAGTGCCAAAAGCCACTCTCGCTGATCTCCCACTTCGCCTTCGCACCGTTGGAAATCGTCGAGCCCGGAATCCAAAACAGCTTGTCGTCAAGTTCCGCCAATCCGTCCGTGCCGGCCCGATCCCACCCGGCAAGACATTCCAAGGCGCCAACCATTGTGTTATCGCTATTATTTCTTAAGGCGTGCGCCAAAACCACGCCGCTGGAGATGCAAGGTGTATTTGCTTCAAGGCTTGGTTTCGTACCGAAAACATCAGAGGCTTCACTCCAATTGACCCGCCGCACGCGACCTAGACCGTAGCGCGTGTCACCACCCAAGAAGAGGAGATCGATCTTCGAGATCTCACGGGCGATCTCCTCGGAACGGCAAAACACGTAGCCGACGAGACCGACCGGGCTTGGTTGCTCATCCGCCGCAGGCCTCCAGAATGGGCCGATGCATTCCGTCTCCCGGAGTGATCCCTCGGCGGCAGCGTCGGCGGTCGGATCGATGGCTGTGCCGGGCCGTGTGTCGAGAAGCCAGCTTCGAAAAACGCGATCGGGCATGCACTCTCGTGTTTCCCGCTGCCATACAAGACCGTTCCCGCGCTTGAAAATCGGCAGCCAAGGCACAAAGCGATCTTCCGAGAGTTCCGCCGGGAACAAATACGTCAAGCGCGCTTGTTTGCGGAGCTTTTCTCCGAGTTCGGTGTATTTGGGGAAATCGTTGCTGTCGTTGCGTGCCAACTCCGCGGTCATCGCCCCCCAAACCGCGCGTGCGGGAACATAAAGCCGACAGCGATTGAGCGTTCCGGCCGGTGGCATGCCGATCGAAAGCGGCGCCTCGAGTTGCCATACCCAACGATAAAGCAACCAGCTCACGTTTTATTTTCCCGCCTCGCTTTGCGCTTTAACGTGATAGCGCGCGTATATCAGCGTTTGGCGAAGAAGGTCACGTGCGAAGAGCAGATCGTCAAGCTGATTGGCCAAGCTTTTCAGCTCGTCGAAGACGTTATTGTTATTCGTAGATTGGGAAAGCAGCGGTTGCCCATGGGGGGTTTTCTTGAGAAAATCCCAGCATTTTTTATAGATCGTATCTTGATTTTTTTCTCGAGCCTTGAGGTAGAGGAAAAACGCGTAAACCCCTTGTTCTTCAAGAACGCCGAGAGCATCCGTGAGGAGCTTTTCATCAGCCTCGCGCGCGAGTTCTCTTCCGAGTGCGGCGCATTCGAAGTCGAGATTTTGCATCAGGGTCCCCCCTGCGCCTCGCTTGAGAAAGATCTCTCGTCGCAATCATTCTTCGTAAGAACTTGGAGCCGTCCCATTCCGCGCGTTCCCATCCCGCCGATACCGAGATGTTCGAGGTAAGGGTGAGCGAGCTTCACCACTGCGAAGACTTTACACGGTGTGTCCATTTTTTGATCCTTGATCGTTGCACACACTTCCTGTCCGCCGACTTTGAAATGTGCCGGGTTTTTGCAAATAACATTCCAGACCAGCACGGTGGTGCGCGGCAGCGCCTCGTAGGTGAACAGCGCGCCCTCTTCGGCGGCGCCCGTCTTCGGGTTGATGGACACAGAGGTCCGCACCTCCAAGTTGCTGTTCACGATATGGGAAAAGAGCTTGTCCGAGACCACGGCCAAGCGTTCGCGCACAAAGCTTGGAACACTGCTTGGAACACTGAGTTTGCTCTTTGGGGCATCGATCTCATCAAGGGGCTTTGTCGGTAACAGCAGCCAGCCGAGATTCAGCGGTTGGCGGGAGCCGTCGCATCGATAAACGGCATCCTCCGTCACATTCTGAATTTCATGCCCGAGCACACGCGCAGCCATCGGGCAAGTCAGCCAGACCGGCCCCTCACGCGTCGCCACCGGAAACAGCAGCACGTGCGCGTCGCTGAAGGCCGCAAGCCCGGCAAAACCGCCGCCGTTTCCGCGTGCAAAGCCGAAAACCGTACAAATCGGGCAATCCGCTTTTCCGCAATGGCCGCCTTTTCCGGCCTTGCCCGGTTGCCCTTGGCCGGCGCAGTCGGGAAATTTGCCTTCTTCGGCCATTGCCGCATAAGTTCGTATCACGCCGGCAAGGCTGGAGCCCGGAATCTTCGGCACGCGGGTCACCGGGTCGCGGACGATGGAGAGATCCACCCGCCCGAGCCGCGCACCGCCGGTGCCCACATGGATGGGGTCGATCGCCATGCCGAGGACCGTCAAGGATTGATAACTCGGTGTCATGTTTGCGCCCCTTCCAAACCCTCCTTCAGCCAGGTCAAATGCCACGCGAGCGCCCAGGCCAAGGTGCCGTCGGCTGCTGCCTCTACCAGAGCCTCCAGCACGGCGCCCGAGACTGCCAGGCGGTCTTGCAGAATCGCTCGGGCCAAGTCGCGCCATTCGTCCTCCGCGCCCGGAAGCCAGCGCCCATGCGCATCACGCCAAGTTTGTGCTCGCTCTTCGAGCTCCGACCAGGCCCCGCGCAACGCCGAGAGGCTCGGGCTCCAGCGCGTCAGTTGCGCCCAAACCGCCCGCATACGCGAGAACGCACCAAGCGGTCGTACCGTAGGCGGTTCAAAACGTTCCGCGGTTGTGTCCAAAAATACCGCGGTGATGGAGCTCGTATCCACCTCGATGCCGTCCCCGGGCCGCAAATCCGTGATGTGGCGATAGACTTTTCCGTCGGGATGTTGAAAGTCGCGGGGAAAGCGCGGGCGGCGGTCTTCGACGCGCACATAGGGGTAAAACACATCGTCGCGGCCGTCGGGAAGCTTGCTGGGCAAAACGACAAGCTCCCGAGCGCGATCGCATTCAAGAGAAAGGGCCATGACGCCTTCGTGTTTACGACACCCGATCACCCGCCAAGTTTCGGTACCCTGCTCGTCCAAGGCATCTTCAAGACGGCGTGCTGCCTCGATCACGGCCTGGAAAGGGGTCAGGCGCGGAAACGCCACTACGCCGATCCGCAGCGGCATCCGATCCCACACCCGCACGAACTCCTCCTGCCATTTCGCGATCGCCGCCTCCAGGCACGCGGTGGCACGTTCCAGTGGCACCAGCACGCGAAACCGCTGCGGGCTGAGATCCAACGGAATCACCGGCGCGTAGCAGCCGATCTTCTCCGACGTGAAAACCGACTTTGCGCGCAGTTCTCTCTGCCTCCCATCATCGCCCTTCACCATGATGGGTTGCGTCCCCTGCTCCAAAGCCTGCATCGTGTCCTCCGGACGGAAGCACCGCGCCAGGTTAGCGATGGTGACGAAGGCTTGCCGGTCCTTCAAATAGACCACTTCGAACGGTACGCCGCGCCAATGGCCCAAATAGGTCTCGCGATCCTCCCATCCTTGACCGGCGGCGTTGTCATCGGGCTTGAAGCAAAGGCGACGCGTCCGCCAGCGGTTGTCGTGAGCAGCTGCGATTTCCCGAAAGCGCGTCAGCAAGTCGTCGAAAAATGTTTCGGCTGTGCGCCAGAACCGATACATCCGCCCCGGCGAGGGAAGCTTGCGGAAAAGCTGGTGGACGAGCCAATGAGCTCGTTGGTTGTCATTAAGCTTTGTCCAATCGGGCGCGCCGGATCGATCTTCAACAATTTTTTTGAAAAATGGAGCCCAGTCGTTCTCATGCTGATAGCCTTCTTGCAGACCCCTGAGAACCGGATCGTTTTTGTCGAAATTCGACAGTTTTGGTCGAACGTAATCAACTAATTTTTGGAAAGACGCAGAGGGATCAATCGGATTGGGAGTGTTTTCCGGGTTTTTCAGCACAGGATTGAATCGCCGCCATTCGGCGATGCTTTGCGCCCGGAGGGAGTCCACGTGCTCGCCCTCCAGCCATGGCTCCAAACCCAAGCTCAAGGTAAGGAGGGCCACCCGATCGTTGCCGTCCGCCACCTCGGAAATCCAAATCGTGTCTTCATTCCCGGAGAGCCATGCATCCAAACGCCCGCGCCGACGTTCACGACAGACGGAACAAGGAAAGCTCTTGCGGGCATTATCGGGGGCGGCGCCTGTCGGCGGCGCGTTCAGGCGCACGAGGCAGACGGGGCAGACATGGCGCAATCCTCCGCCGGTGCGGGCGTCGGCGGCGGGAACGGTCCAGGGCCGATGCACCGGCACGGCCAACTGCTCCCGGGCTTTTCGGAGTTCCGCCACCATGGGGACGAAAGATCGCGTCGAACCGGAAAGCTGGCAAAGCGGCGGCGTTTCGAGATTTAACGCGTCGGCAAGACAATCGATTTCCTTTTGGATTTCGTCTTTGAGGCTATCGGCGGCGGTGTTCCCGAGGCCGCCTCCGCCGGCGTGCTGACCGGGGAAGCTGAATGCCAAGGTCTCATGGTCCCGATACACCAGGGAACCGACCGCTAAGTCCACTTCGATCAGACATGCGACCTGCTTGAAAAACTTCTCGATATCGCGTCGCGCACCGGTCCAGTCGCCGATTTTCACCGCGCGGGCTTCGTAGTGGCGCGTGCCGAACCCGATGGTAAGCACCCGCCACTGTGTGGTTTGTTTCACCTTATCGCAGGGAAACGTGTTTGCGGTGAGGATCGCCCCCGCCAAAGCGCTCTTGAACAACGCAGCGGTCACGTAGGATTGGTCCCAAAGGGTAACGTCGTTGTTCGGCAGCCTTGTCTCGGCAAGCGTGGAGGAAAACGCCTTGCGCAGAAAGCTCTGCGGTCCGATTGCCGCTTCCCGCCAGCCCCACCAGTCTTCGACGCTGGCGGTTCCTGAAGCACCGAATTTCTTTAAATCCCCAAGCATCCGGCGGATCTCGTCGATCACCCTCTGCCATCCCCCCGGCGCGAGCAGCTCCGGCGGATCGGCAAGCAGGTTGCGCACAGGATGGCCGAAGGGCGAGGCCAGCCACATATGCGCGATGTCTTGCTTCAAATACTCCGATGTCGATCTCGACAGGTTCTTTTCGATTCCGGAAGTTATCCCGTGCGCAGCTTGAAGCAAGCCGAGAACGCCTATACCGTCTCCGCCGTCGTGCTTGGTCACAAACTCCGTAAAAGTCTTGGGCGACCAGATCTGCTTTGAGTCGATTTGGTTGAACTTGTTTGTTACCCAGCACAGTAGACTGTCCCAGTCAAATGGCGGATTCTCGCGTTCATGCCAGCCTTTGTAATCATACCTCATATTCTGTCCGCCTTGCTGGCGCAGAAAATCCGGGTGCGCTTTGCCGGTCATGTGCAGCCAGCCGATAGCCTCCATCGCGAGCGGAAGCGGCCGGTGATGGCGAAGCGTCGCCAACATCTGGGCGCCGTTGCTCATGGCCCAGCTCCGCGGGCCGGGCTAAGCTTGGCCAAGAGCTCACCGCGGCTATTGCCGACCAAGGGCTCACCGCAGGGCGTGTCGTGCCGCCACGCTTTCCACGTCTTGATCTTCGCCGTGCCCCAGCCGGCCGTGCGCTTGGCCGAAATGCCGTAGGTTGTGAGCAGCGTCTGCGTTGCATCCACGAGTTTGCCAAGCGCCTTTGAGGGCTTCACCTTGTCTCTGTCAGCAGCACCGGGCAGCGGAGCGTAGAGAAACTGGAGCTGCCCCGAAGTGCCTGCCGGCACCACCTCATAAAAGATCGGCTGCTTGCCGGCGCGCGTTTTGCGTTTATGCGGATTGATCACTTCAAAGCCGATTTTTGAAAACCAGGTTGGGCGAAATGCGAGTGCACCCTGGTGGAAGCCTTTGTCCTCCGTCTTTTCGTTTCCGAAAAGATGGAGAATCCATACAGGATCCTTCCACCCTTCCAGACTGCCGCCATAATCTCTCAGATGCGCATGCAACCCCGCGTGCATCCGGCATGCCCAGCGCAGCAGCCCCTTCCAGCTCGCCGCCGACATGAACGGCACGCCGAAGACCCGGTCTTTGCGCACCGGATTGTCCAGCACGTGGAAAGGCCGGTCGTCTTTGGAGTACCAAGGCGTGAGCAGTTCGAAGTCCGCGGCAAGGGCCAGCCAGTCGGCGTGCAGCCAGGCGGGAGGCCAGGGATCGAGGTGGAGGTCTTTAGGAAGTTCGAGAGTACGGGAAGCCGCTTGCTCGATATAGCAGTTTCTTGCTTCCTCGCTACGGCTCAAGTTTTGAAAAACCCAAACACCTACTCGCTCAGCGGCCCAGCCGATAGAAACTTTGCCAGGCAAGAGATCTTGGCATAACTTAGACTGTCTCTCTTTTATCTGTTGCTGAATCTCCCTGCTACGTTGCCTATTGTCACGAAGTTTCTTTTCGAGATTCCTCATGTCTTGATCGAAGGAATCAGCAATTGCCTTGACCTTCGCCGCTTCCAGAGCAAAGCCGTCTAGCAGGCGCGCATCACTCATGAAGTCCTCCGAGCTGATAGCTCGTTAAGAATCCTGTTGAAGGTCAAGATTTCTTGTTCGCTGAAATTCTTCCATTCGTGGCTCAGATATCGGATAAACTTGGGACACAGCGAAGCGAGCTCACTTTCTTGCTCCACAAATCCAAATGTGCGCGGGGGTTTTTTGAAACTAAATACCTTTTTGCTCTCGGGGGACTGGGGATTAGGTTGCCCATGTGCTCGGCGGCCGGCAAGCCATGAGTCTCCTTGACTCGACTGGCCTTTGGGCTCTGGTCGCCCGTTCATTCGGTTGAACGTGCTCGTGTTTTGGTCTTGCCGCGCGAGATACCGTCCCTTCACACACCAGAAATTTTCGAGCGAGGCCCAGGCGAAATCGCCATGGTCAACTTCCCGCCAACGGCTCAACCGCACGTAATCTTCCAGTGTCTTGCGATCGACGGGCTCAACCGGGGATTTTTCCCCCAGGATTTGGATAAGCCCGTAGTCCTTGTGGTGTTCTTTGTCGGCGCGAGAACTTTCATCCGAAGGTTTGAAAACGGTTCGCCCGCCTATGGCGCCATAATCAGCGATCAGGCGAAGCGTTACATCCAGGAGCGCCCATTCCTTATCGATAACGGGCCGCAGCGGAGTAAAGCTCAGTTGGAATTTCTGGTCTGCTTCGATCTGGCATTTTTGAGGCTTGCCGTCGGCACTCAGCACCTGAAAGCGGAACTTCCGCGCCCAACCGGTGCAGCCGAAGAGCTCGCAGACCACGCAATGGTTCTTATCCTGACACTCGGTTTCGGTGGGATCACAAGCCTTTCCCCCGAGGCCGCGCACCAGCACCTCGAACCACCAGCGAAGGGAGCCGAGAAGGCCGGTCGAAATAAGGCGCCCGCCCTTGCGATCGGCATCGCCGGTCCAAATATCGGTCAGCGCCCTGAGATGCCAAATTTTCGCGTCTGTCGTGGTCGGTTTCCACCCGTTTCGTTGCTGGCATCACGCTACGACGCGCAACCGCCCGCCATCAAGACAATTTGCAATGCGGCGAAAACCACCTAGCCGGCGTGCGCGGCAAGAACGCGCAAGGTCGGGGACTGCAGGGCCTCTTCCCCACTGCCCTCCAGCAGCGCCAGCACCTGCCGCTTGAGCAAAGCCCCTCCGGTATCGGAGACCGGCAGGTCCGCAACAATCCGCCCCGGCGGCCCGGCCATCACCAGCAGCCGGTCGCCAAGCGCAATCGCCTCGTCGAGATCGTGGGTGATAAAGACCACGGTCAGGCGCACGCGGTGCAGAAGAAGGCGAAGCTCTTCCTGCAAATGCCGCCGGGTGAAGGCATCCAGCGCGCTGAAGGGCTCATCGAGAAGCAAAAGGTCGGGGGCGCGCGCCAGCGCCCGGGCAATCGCCACCCGCTGGGCCATGCCGCCCGAAAGTTCGCCGGGCCGCGCATGCGCCCAGCCGCTGAGACCGACCTGCGCCAAGGCCTTCGCCACCGCTTCCCGGCGCTCCGCGCGCGGGAGGTGGGTAAGGCCAAAGGCCACATTGCCGGCCACGCTGAGCCACGGCAAAAGCCGCGCATCCTGGAAAACATAGCCGATGCGCGGCCGCCCTTGGCCCCTCAGCGTCTTCACCTCGCCGCGGCTTGGAGCGAGAAGCCCGGCCAGGCAGCGGAGCAGCGTGGTTTTGCCCGCGCCGCTCCGCCCCACCAAAGCGGTGATGCTGCCCTCGGCGAGGGTAAAGCTCACCGGGCCGAGCGCCGCCCGGTCACCGAAGTTCACAACAAGATCCCGAACCGCAACCGCCTCCGCCATCATCACCTCCATGCAAGACGGGCCGCGAGGGCGGCAAGCGCACGGTCGCTCGCGCGGCCGCACAGGGCGAAAATGACGATCGCCGCAAGCACCGTCTCCGGCCGGCCGGTCTGCTCCCCGTCGGTAAGGAGGAAACCGAGCCCCTGGCTCGCGCCCATCAATTCGGCGGCCGCTACGAACATCCAGCCGAGGCCGAGCCCGCTCCGCAGCCCGGTGATATAGGCCGGAAGGCTCGCGGGCAAAGCGATCAGAAAGAAGCGGGCCATCCGGCCCCGCTCGCAGGTCGCGGCGAGTTCGTCCCAGCGCGAATCGGTTCGCGCGAGCGCGCTGGCCAAGTTGAGATAGACGGGGAAGAAAACGCCTGCCGCGATCAGCGCGATTTTGCTGGCCTCGAAAATGCCGAACCACAGCACGAACAGCGGCACCCAGGCGATCGAGGGCACGCTGCGCAACCCCTGGATGAGAGGATCGAGGCTTGCATGCACCAGCACGCTCGAGCCGGCAAGCGCCCCGAGCAGGCTTGCCGCCGCAGCGCCGATCAGGAAACCGGCGAGCATGCGCGCGAGTGTCGCCGCGAGGTGGTGAAAAAGAGCGCCGCTCAAGACGAGCGTTTCGGTGGTGCGCAAGACGTCGCCGGGGCTCGGCAGCAGATCGCGGCCGATCCATCCCTGCCGGGAAGCGAGTGCCCAGAGCGCAAGGAAACAAAGGGGCAGAAGGCTGCCCAGCAGGGCGCGCCCGAATCGCTCTGCGCGCGGCGGCAATGCGGCCGCATCCGCAGTAAGGCTTGCGGTGGAGCGTGCGGTGGAGATGGAGGGAAGGGAAGAGAGGCTCACGGGTTTCGGTTCGGCTCGGAAGCAGCGGGGTTCGGCATGAACTCAGGGGCGGGGAGAGCGGCGGCGAGGGCTGCCGGATCGGCGCCTGGTCGCAATGTGCCGCTCGCGGCCAGCACCTCGCCGCAGGCGCGCAAATTGGCGAGGTCCGCCGCCGTGAGATGCGGTTCCGAAAAATCCGTGCGCGCCAGCTGACGCGCGGCAACCTCCGGGGCAAGGCCGCTGGTTTTCGCCAAAAGGGCGGTAAGCTCCGCGGGGTGGGCCAGCGCCCAGTGCCGTGCGTCTTCATAGGCGGCCAGAATCAGGCGGAGCCGCTCGGGCTCGGCGGATGCGAAACTCTCGCTGGTGACCAGCACGCCCGGGGTGATGAGGCTCGGGTCGCGAAAGACGAGGCGATCATGCCGGCTGAGCTCGGCCTCGGCCATGAACGGGTCAAGGCCCGCCCAGGCATCGACATTCCCCCGATCCAGTGCCAGCCGCCCCTCCTGATGCTGCAGCGGTACCAGCATGACGGCCGACCGGTCCAGGCCGACTCGGGCCAAAGCGCGAAAGAGAAAAATGGAAGGGTCCGTGCCCGGGGTTGCCGCCACGCGCCGCCCTTTCAGGTCCTCAAGCCGCCGGATGGGGCTTTGCGCCGGCACCACGATCGCCGTCCATTCCGCCCGCGCGAACACATAAACAACGCGGAGCGGCGTGCCGTTGGCGCGCCCGAGCAGGGCCGCGGAGCCCGCCATGGAGGTGACGGCCACGCTGCGGCTGCGGAGGAACTCGAGCGCCTTGTTGCTGCCCGCGCTCAAGACCCAGCGGACGCTGACCTCGGGGCCGAGGCGGCGTTCGAGCCCGTGGGTCTCTCGAAGCACCAGGCTCAAAGGGTTGTAGTAGGCGTAATCGAGAACGAGCTCGGCGGCAGGCGCCGGGAGCGGGCGGAAGAGGAGAAAGACCGATGCGAGGAAGGGAACAAAACGAAGGAGCATGGGGAAACCGCGCTAATTGCCAATCTTTAATAGGGCAATAAAGCATATACTGTCAATAATAGTTGAATTAAAATTTTCCGTATAGATTTGCAATTTCCGGCCGCTACGGGCTTATGGTAGCATAAGGCCCGAGGAGCAACGCGAAGTTCGGTCGCGCTCAAACCATGTGGCGAGTGGGTTCGCGGCACCCTTCATGCCTGGGAGCTCTATGCGCGCCTTAATTATCCTGAGCCGGGTCTCTGAAAAGCTGCGCGAAACGTGCGGGGGCCCTGGCGTCATACCGCCGCCCGCCGCCGAGGCCTATAAAAACAGCGCCAAACGATTGACCAAGTTGGCTCCCGGAGTAGGACTCGAACCTACGACCCAGCGGTTAACAGCCGCTTGCTCTACCGACTGAGCTATCCGGGATCGGCGAGATTTGATATAGCGAAGCTCCATTAAGGACGCAAATCGCTCTTGGCAAGGCGCAACCCTCTGGCCATCCGGCGCGAGATTTGCCAAAAGAAACGCCGGGCGAGAGTGGCGGAACGGTAGACGCAGCCGACTCAAAATCGGCCGACGCAAGTCGTGTGGGTTCGAATCCCTCCTCTCGCACCACCGGCAAAACGGGCATTTCCTTCGGCACGACCATGCTGTTTCGGCGGATCAAAGACCCTCGGCGACGCGTGCTTTTGCAGTGGCGGGCGGGATTCGGCAGCGCGGTGGTGCTGTTGGCGTCGGCTTACGGCCTGATCAGCTTACTTGGCGGGCCCAAACTCTTGCTGAGCATTTGCTTCACCCTCCTAGCGCTCAACATTTTCGGCTTCATTTACACCTTTGTTGGGCTTTGACGTCTCGCCCGGCCCCGCCGGAGATAGTGAGAATCGGATTGGGAAGCCCTGCGGAAAAACAGATCGGCGCCGCCCCGGCTTGCCCTTCCATCTCCGGGCGGCTAAGGCTATATGCCCAAGCTCGGTCGGAGTGTAGCTCAGCCTGGTAGAGCACAGTGTTCGGGACGCTGGGGCCGGAGGTTCGAATCCTCTCACTCCGACCACCGTTTTCTTGCGGCCGCACATCGCGGATATCATCAACCCGAGGGATCAAGGCACCACGCAATGGATCTCAAAGATCACATCCGGGCGCTCCCGGATTTTCCGAAACCGGGTATTACTTTCTACGATATTTCCACGCTGCTTCGGCATCCCGACGCCTGGCAGGTGGCCATGGGGCGGATGGCCCGCGCGGTGCTGACCTACCAGCCCGATTTGCTCGCCGGGGTGGAAAGCCGGGGGTTTCTCATGGCGGCGCCCTTGGCGCTCAAGCTCGGCTGCGGGTTCATTATGCTGCGCAAGCGCGGCAAACTTCCGGGTGCAACCATCGGGCTCGATTACGCTTTGGAATACGGCACCGATCGCATTGAAATCCAAGCCGATGCCGTCACCCCCGGCCAGCGCGTGATCCCGATTGATGATCTCTTGGCCACCGGGGGCACCATGGCCGCGGGCATCGCTCTCTTGCGCAAAGTCGGCGCGGTGGTACCGGCCGCCGCAGCATTGATCGAGCTCACCTTCCTCAACGGTCGCGAACGCATCGACGTGCCCGTCGAAACCCTGGTCGCTTACGATCAGTAACGAAGATGCCGCTTGCGCCGCCCCTTCTGTCGCATCCGGGTTTTCCCGATGAAAGAAGGACGAGGGCGGGAAATGCGCGCGTGCCGCTTTCCTCCTAAGCGCTGCGGCGCTGGCCGCAGTTCCGCCATCGGCCGCAGAGCGGTGCTTTTCGGCTCCTTATGGCCGTTCGCCGCGCCGGCCTGGGCAAAATCGAACGCGGGGAACCCGCTCGCTGCCGGCGGCACGCTGCTGATCGCAGGTCCCCATGGGGGGACGCTCGAGGGACTCGCGACATCGCTTCTGGCGGCCTTGGAAAGACGGTTTCCCAAAGGCACGGTCTTGCGCGCGACGGCCGTCGGCGGCTTCGACAGCGTCACCGCGGCAAACCAATTCGATGCATGGGTCATGCCCGACGGGCTTACCGCCCTTGTTGTCCCCGGTTCCGCGGCCATTGCGTGGCTGGTCGGGGCTCCCCGCGTGCAGTTTGATCTTGGCCGATGGATGCCGGTCACTGCCGCGCTTGCGCCGGCCGTTCTGCTCGGCTCGGAGAGGCTCGCGGAGCTGCAACCCGGCGGCAGGGCGCCCGTGCGGCTTGCACTCTCCGATTTTACCGGCCCCGAACTTGCCGGCCTCTTGGGCCTTTCGCTCGGGAGGGTGGATGTCACGCCGGTGGTCGGATTGCGCGGAGAAGCGGCCTTCGCTGCGCTTCATAGAGGCATTGTCGATCTGCTCATGGTCCAGGGCGCGAAGCTCGGGCCGCCCGCCGAGCTTTCGCGGTATGGCTTTAAGCCTCTGCTTGCGCTGGGCGTGCCGAGTGGAAATGGCGGTTTTGCCCGAGCGCCCGCTTATCGGGAACTTCCCACCCTTTCGGAATGGCACCGCCGTTGGCTCGGTACTTCCCCCACCGGGGCGCTGGCCCGTGCTTGGGGAAGCCTCGTGGTGGCGGCGCAGCTGATCTATGCCTTGGTTCTTCCCCAACTCACCCCGGCCGCGATGGTGGCGCTTTGGCGCCAATGCGCCGATGCGGCCGTGCCCGACCTTGCGGCTGCTGCGCCCGGCCAGGCTCCGCAACTTCTCGAAAGAAGCTCGGAAGCAATGACACTCGGCCGGTTCATGGCCGCACCGCCGGAGGCGCGCTTGGCGCTTAAGGAATGGTTGGCCAACCGTTACCAATGGCGGCCAAGCTGAAACCCGCGAAGCTCAGCCCCAACGAATCAAGCGCTCGGCCGCCTCTTGCATATCGGCTTCCGGTCCGGCGTAGCTGAACCGCACAAAGCGATGCCCCCGCGCCTGGTCGAAATCCACGCCCGGAGTGGCCGCAATGCCGATTTCCGTCAGCATCCGCGTGCAAAATCGGACGCTGTCTTCGTCGCGCGCGCCGATATCGGCGTAAATATAAAAAGCGCCATCGGGGCTGCTCGGGATACGAAACCCGGCGCGGGGGAGGGCCTCTAGCAGCAAGGCACGCGCTCGTCGGTAGCGAGCGATATGCAAGGAAAGCTCGCTCTCGCAATCAAAGGCGGCTTCCGCGGCAATCTGGGAAATATGCGGCGCGCTGATGAAAAAGTTTTGCGCCAATTGCTCCACCGGGCGCACGAGCTCCTCGGGCAGCACCATCCAGCCGATCCGCCAGCCCGTCATGCTGAAATATTTCGAGAAACTGTTCACGACGATGGCGCTGGGGCTCGTGGCCGCGGCGGTTGTAAACGGGGCGCCATAGCTGATGCCGTGGTAAATTTCATCGCTCAGCAATCGCACCTTCTCGGCATCGCACCACGCAACGATCGCGGAAAATTCCTCGGGCGTGAGCATCGCCCCGGTGGGGTTTGCGGGGCTTGCCAAAATGAGCCCTTCCGGGAGCGGGTCAAGCCGTTTCAGTGCCGAAAGACTCGGCTGAAAACCTCCTTCCGCTTCGGTTTCCAGAATGACCGGAGTCAAACCGAGAGCAATCAAGATATTGACATAAGGCGGGTAATACGGAGCAGCCAAGGCGATCCTGTCGCCGGGGTCGAAGGCAGCCAAGAAAGCGAGGGGAAATGCCCCGGATGCACCGGTGGTTACCGCGATCCGCTCCGGCGAGACTTTCAGCCCATACCAATCTTGGTAATGCTGCGCAATGCGCGCGCGCAGCGAAGGCAGGCCGAGCGCTTCCGTATATCCGAGCGGACGGCCGGATGCGAGCGCAGCCTTCACGGCCGCAATGGCGCCTGCGGGCGCGCCGGTGGCAGGCTGGCCCACTTCCATACGCAAAACCCGTGTGCGCTCTTGGTGCGATTTGGCCGCCTGCACGTTCGCCGCAGCAATGACGTCCATCACCATAAACGGCTGCCCATGGGCCGCCCGGCCGATCTTTAACGTCATGGCCGCTTACTTTCCCTTCGATTGAGGATTCTCTTGTTCCATTTCTTTCGGTGATTTTTCGCCAAGGGCTGCCCCATTTCCGCGCGGATCGGCCACCCATTTGCAGCTCTCCTCATCGCCGGGAAGCCCCTGCGGACACGAAATAATCGCCAGCCGGCCGGGCTCGGGCGGCAGCGGTTTCGGCATCGGCTCCTCTCCGCGCAACGCCGCAAGCAAGCCGTCTGCCAGAGCAACGGGCGCGCCGTCTTGGCCGGACGCGGCGGCCGCGACGCGAAATGCGCTTTTCTCGGGCAGCCAGCCGATCGCCGCCGCCAGCAGCGGCAAAGGCGCCACCCGCGGAGACGCCGCGAGCAAAATTCCCGTGCCGGGGGCGACCCGCCCGGTTCCGAATAAATTATTCATGGTCAAAGCACAGCCGACCGCACTGCCCGAGCGGTCAAGCACCACAAATCCGCTGGAAGCCGGCAATGGAGGAAGCGAAGCCTTCGGCAAAACGGCTGTCAGAAGGTCATTCGCGTTCCCGCCTGCGGCCCGCCAGCGCGCGGCCACAGCCATCGCGCGTTCTTTTGCGACGGCAAACGCATCCGGTTTCTGCTCAAGAACGCGAAATGCCGCCGCAGCGGCAAGGCCGCCATCGGCCGGCGGCGGCAGAAAGCCGATCCGCACCGCCCCCGCGTTCAAGGCAAGTGCGTCGGTCTCTTGCACCGCGGCCTTGGCGAAATCCGATGCGCTGAGCCCGCCGCCGGCGGCCGCCGCCGCGGCTTGCAAGCGCTGGGCGAGCACGCCGTGATAAAAGTCTGCAAGCCCGGCGATACGAATTTGCGAAAGACTCGTCGCCAAATCGCGTTGATAAAGCACTCCGCCTTCATCCAAGACGAGCCCGCCGGGGCCGAAAACCGCCCGCGCTGCCGGATCCGCCAATAACGGCTGCGCCACCACCTGCAGATCGCGCGCGAGCGCACGCGAAACCGGCACGCCGAAACGCGCCAGTTCCTCCGCCGGCGAAAGCAGCCGATCAAGCGGCAAATGGCCGAAGCGCGCGTGCAATGTTTCCAACCCGATCGGCAGCATCGGCACCGCGGCGGGACGATCCGCGTTGGGAGGAGGGTTCTCGCCCGCCGCCGGCAAAAACAGAAGCGCGCGCGGGACTGCCATGCCCGGCTGATAGACAAGGCAAGCGCCGCCGCCGCCGAGTCCCGCCCGCGAAGGCAATGTCACGGCGAGGGCGAACCCGAGTGCGGTCGCCGCGTCCGCCGCGTTGCCGCCGGAAGAAAGAACCTCTCGCGCGATCAACGTAGCCCGCGGCTCATCGGCCACAACACCGCCCAGAAATCCTTCCACGTGGCCGGGCACGCCTTCGGGCGGCGCCCCGACGATAAATCGCACCAGGCTGCTACATCCCATCAGCGGCAAAAACACCAAAAAGAGCTTTGCCGCTTGTGCCAGTACTCTGGCAACCGCTGCTGGAACCACCCCCCGCCTCTTCTCCGTAAAGCGCGTTCGGACCGCTCTGCCCCGTCGCGCCGGCATGACGAAACAATGCCATAGCCTTGAGCCGCCAGCGCGGCAACTCCACCCGCGCAAGATTGACGCTCTTGCAACACACCGGCAGAGTGCGCCCGAAAGCGAGGTTTCCGCGGCATGATTTTTTATCGATATCGATATCTTCTCTGGGCATTTATCGTCTGGCTCGGCGTCTTGCCGCCCGGCTTGGCGGTTGCGCAAACAAAAACGGAAAACGCACCAGCCGAGACAACCGGGCAATTTACCCCTTCGCAGCGCAAAGAGATCATCGAAATTGTGCGCGAGGCCTTAAAGTCGGACCCCACCTTGCTACGCGATGCGATTTTGGCTTTGCAGGCCGAGATAGCAAAAGAAAGAGAGGCCGGCAGCCGGACCATCGCCGATGAACAAAAGGCGCTGCTGCACGACCCCCTCGATGCGGTGAAAGGCAACCCGGCCGGCGATGTTATGGTGGTGGAATTTTACGATGTGCGCTGCCCCTACTGCCGCAAAATGGAGCCCGCTCTAGCCGAGCTGCTCCGGCGCGATCTCAAAATCGGCTTGATTTTGAAGGAGTTTCCCATTTTAGGGCCGCCGAGCGTGCTGGCCGCGCGCGCGCTGCTCGCCGCCGCCCGGCAAAACGGCTATTTCCGCCTGCGCGAAATCTTGATGCAGCAAAGCGCGCCGCCCAGCGAGGAAACGCTTCGCACCGACGCCGAGCAAGCCGGGCTGGATTGGAAACGTTTGCGGCAGGATATGGACGACCCTGCGATTCAGCAAAAGATCGACGCAAACCTTGCCCTTGCCCGCGCCATCGGCGTCGACGGCACGCCTGCCTTCGTCGTGGGCACAAGGTTGATCGGCGGGGCGGTGCCGATTGCCGAATTGCAGGAAGCCGTCGCCGCGGCTCGCAAGGACGCGCAAGACAAAGCCTCGCCATAGCCCGGTCCGGTGAAGCATAAGAAGCTGTTCACGTTTTGCCGCTAAAATTTGGGCCTCGCGCAGGCAAACCATGAGGTTCCGCCGCGCATTGCCGGAAAGGCAGAGGCATGAACGAGCGGGCACATATTTTTATTGCCACACCGTGTTATGGCGGGCTGGTCACCCAAACCTATATGCAGTCGGTCATTGCGCTGATGCATCACGCCGCGACTGCAGGGTTTGACCTCAGCCTCGCCATGCTCGGCCATGATGCGTTGATTACCCGCTCGCGCAATACGCTGCTCGGGCAGTTTATGGATTCCTCTTCCGCATCGCATATCCTTTTCATCGACGCGGATATCGGCTTCGATCCGGCTTCCGTCGAACGGATGCTGGCATTCGGAAAAGACGTCGTTGCCGGCATCTATCCTCTGAAAACGTTCCATTTCGGCAGCCAGGCGCAAGCGCGCATGCGGGCGGGCGAACCCATTGCTACCGCCGGCATGCTGTATGTGGGATGCCTCTGCAAAGGCGATGAGCTGGAACACGAAGACGGTTTCGCAACCGGAGTTTATGCCGGCACCGGGTTCATGCTGATCCGCCGCAACGTCATCACCCGCATGATCGAAGCCTATCCGGAAACCCGCTATTCGCAGATCCATGCGTTTCCGTTTCCGGAACGGAAGGAAGGACCGCGCTATGCCTTGTTCGATTGCATGATCGATCCGGAGAGCGGCGTCTATCTCAGCGAAGATTACGCCTTCTGCAAGCGCTGGCGCGATATCGGCGGCAAGATCTGGCTCGATACGAAAAGCCGTCTCACGCATTCCGGCCCTTTCGATTTCCAAGGCAATCCGGCGCTGCGCTACGGCGCATATGAACCGGCCTAACCGGGAAGCTGAGCAAGCCGCGAAAGAATGGTCTCCGCATCAATCCCCTGGGGCAACGTACCAAAAGCCTGCCCATAATCTCCCGCCAAGCGCGTGCGGCAATAAGCATCGAAGACGGCAGGAGGGGCGGCGCGTTGCAAAGTCGCCGCAATAAGAAGCTGCGCCATCATTTCGGTCAGACGCCGTGCGGCGTATTCCGGAACCTCTTCGCGTCGAAGCAGCTCTTTGAGTTTATCGCAAGCGGTATCAAAACCCCGATCGGCGCCGCGCGCGGTTTCTATCTCTGCAAGAAAAGCTTCGCGGGCCTCCGGCTCGCGGCGGAGCGCGCGCATCACGTCAAGGCAGATCACATTGCCGGAACCTTCCCAGAGCCCGTTCAGCGGAGCCTCGCGATAAAGCCGGGCCAGCAAATGATCTTCGATAAAGCCGTTGCCGCCATGGCACTCCAAGGCTTCGGCCACCAAGGCCGGCGCACGTTTGCATGCCCAGAACTTGGCCACCGGCACGCCGATGCGGGAAAGCAACCAGGCTTGGCGGTCTCTTGTTCCGGCATCCAAAGCCGCTGCCACGCGCAAGCCGAGCCACATCAACGCCTCGCTTTCAAGCGCAAGATCGACAAGCACGTTGCGCATCAGCGGCTGATCGATCAGCTTACGTTGAAACGCGATGCGATGTGCGGCATGATGCAGCGCCTGCGCCACCGCTTGACGCACAATCCCGGCGGAGGAAAGCGCGCATTCCAATCGTGTCAGATGCGCCATTTCCAAAATGGTAGCGATTCCGCGCCCTTCTTCTCCGATCATCACCGCATGCAGGCCGTGATATTCCACCTCGGCAGAAGCGTTGGAGCGATTGCCACACTTGTCTTTCAGCCGTTGCAGCGCCAGACGATTGCGCGTGCCATCGGCAAGCCAGCCTTCGGCAAGAAAGCAGGAAACGCCTTTCTCCGTGCGCGCAAGCGTCGGAAAGAGATCACAAATCGGCACCGAGAAAAACCATTTATGGCCATAGAGCCGATAGCGTGCGCCGGGGCCTTTCTTTTCCGTTTCCGGCTTCGCTTCGGTCTCGGTCTGCCGCAGATCGGACCCGCCTTGTTTCTCGGTCATCGCCATGCCGACGATGACGGAGGTTTTCTCCGCAATAGGCACCGGCCGCGGGTCATAGCTCGTGGCGAGAATCTTTTCGCGATAGTAAGCGAAAAGATCAGGAGCGTGGCGCAGTGCCGCAACCGAAGCAAAGGTCATACTGGCAGGGCAGCAAACGCCGTTTTCACCCTGATTCCAAAGGTAGCTGATCACCGCCCGCGCCACGTGTGCACCCGGCCGGGGATCCGCCCAGGCCATCGAATGCAATTCCGAGCCGAAGATCAGGCCCATCAATTCGTGCCAAGCGGGATGAAATTCCACCCAATCTATCCGGTTTCCGAACCGATCATGGGTGCGAAGCTCGGGCGGATAGCGGTTTGCGGCGCGTGCCAAAAGCTGCATCCGCTTACTGCCGATCAGCGCGCCACAGGCTTCCAGTTTCGGCCAGGCAAAATCCCCACCGAAAAAGCGCGCAGCCTCCGTTAAGGCGGGATCGTCCGTAAAGGCGTTATAATCGGCAAACTCGCCAGGTTGATTCTGCGCAAACCGCGTGGTGTCCTCTTCGTTTGCTTCGCGCATCGTCCGTTCCTCGCTTCGCTTTCTTGCCAAGACACAGCTCTCGGCAGCCGGCGCAGTTTACTCCGGAGAGAGCCAAAAGAAACGAACAACGGAACGTTTGCGGCGAGCCGAGTTCAGGCAGCCACGGAAAGCGGCGAGGGAATTTCGCGCCAAGCGGAAGGGTCTTCGAACAGTGCGCGCAGCAATCGGTTGTTCAGGGCATGGCCGGAGCAATGCCCGACAAAGCGCCCGTTCAAGGCTGCGCCGGCCAAAGCGAGATCACCCACCACGTCGAGCAGCTTGTGGCGGACGAACTCTTTCGGCATGCGCAAGCCCCCGGGGTTGAGCACGCGGTCCTCGTCCACCACCACCGCATTCTCGAGGCTCCCGCCGAGCGCCCGGCCGTTCGCATGAAGTTGGGCAACTTCGGAGGCAAAGGTGAACGTGCGCGCGCGCGCCAGTTCCCGGCGAAAACTTTCCGGATCCAATCGCATCGTCCAGGCCTGGCTGCCGATCGCGGCAGCAGGGAAGGTAATGGAAAGCGATAATTCCAACCCATCCCGGCCGGCGCGGGGAGGCCGCAGTTCCACCATGCCGCCCCCTTCCGCAACCCGCACGGAGCGGAGAATTTCAATGCGGCGGCGCGGCGCTTCCTGTTCGATGATGCCGGCGCAATCGAGAAGAAACAGAAACGGCGCGGCGGAGCCGTCAAGAATCGGCACCTCCGGGCCATCCAGCGTAATCAGCGCGTTGTCCACAAAGCTGCCGGCCAGAGCCGCCATCAGATGTTCAACCGTCGCCACCCGCACGTCCGGCCGCTCGGCGCTCACAAGTTCGGTGCAGAGAGGGGTTTCCGCAACCCGGTCATACCGCGCCGGGATATCCACCGGCCCGCCGGGAACGTCGGTGCGGCGGAAGACAATGCCCGAACCGGGGGCGGCCGGAGCCAGCTCCATGTGGACCCGACGGGCCGAGTGCAAACCGACACCGACGCAGCCGATCGATTGCTTGAGCGTGCGCTGCCAGAAAAAGCGCGTGCTGGACCCTGCCACGAAACCCGACGAGTCCACTCGATGGTCTTGCACCAGCCCGTCCATGCCTCGTTCCATCACTCCCTTGCTCGGCATCTCCTCGCCGGCACGGTCCCGGCGAGGAGCCGCCTACCAAGTTAGGCCCGCTGGAGCGGACGGGCGAGTCAATCATTATTTCTGAATGTTTCGATCTAACCCCTTGTTTCCAAAGAAAATCTATTCAGCAGACGCAGTGCCCGTGAAAACCTCATGAGGACTGGCGGCGCAGAAAAGCCGGAATGTCCAGGCCGATATCCTCGCTCGCGGCCAGGCGCACCGAAGCCCGCTCCCGCTCCGGCTCCGGCGCATGTTCGGGGAGCGTTTTCTCCGCACGCGGGACCGATACGGCTTCGGCGGCGCTCGCTTGGCCACCGGGGAGATTGCGGCGAATCGCGCCCGTGACGATGCCAAACAGGCTTGGCCGTGGGGTATGAGCCCGCGGAGAGGGAGCCGCGCCGGCAGCCGCAGCGGCAGGGGTAGTGCGGCCGGAAGCGGCAAACATCCCGCGTGGCGGCACGGATTGCGCAGGATCGGGCGCTGTTGTCGATGCAGCACTGCGCATCCCGATGCCTGCCGAAGGCATCGCGTGTGCTCCCGTGCGGGCAGCGCTCGGCTGGGCGCCCCCCATCGGCTGCGGTGAGGCGGCAAGCCGGGATGCGGGGCGGAGTTCGATCGGTTGGCCCGTGCCTTGGCCCGCGATCGCTGCGTGTTCCGCAGCGGAAACGAAAACCGGCTCGGGCATCGCAGGTTCGGCAGCGGCCAAGCTTTCCGCCGGAGCCATCGCGGGCTCCGCCACCCCCTGAGCGGCGGTTGCCATCTGCACGCTCGCCATCTGTCCGGGGGGCGAAGCCTCGGCTGCGCCGGCCATGCCGCCGACCGCCACAAGGCGCGGCCGTGTCGCTTCCGTGCGCGCGGGGGAATCGATCCCGGTTGCCACGACGGAAACGCGGATGCGACCCTGCAGCTCCTCGTCAATCGCGGAACCGAAGATGATGTTCGCCTCTTCGTCCACTTCTTCGCGAATGCGGTTGGCTGCCTGATCCACTTCAAAAAGCGTAAGATCCTCGCCGCCGGTGATGTTGATCAGCAAACCTTTCGCCCCGGCCATGGAGGTATCCTCCAAAAGCGGATTGCTGATTGCGGCTTCTGCCGCACGAATCGCGCGGTTTTCTCCTTCTGCCTCCCCGGTGCCCATCATCGCCTTGCCCATTTCGGCCATCACGGTGCGAATATCGGCAAAATCCAGGTTAACCAGCCCCGGCATCACCATCAGATCGGTCACGCCGCGCACCCCCATATACAGAACCTGATCCGCCATCTTGAAGGCTTCTTTCCAGCCGGTGCGCTCGTTGGCAAGTCGGAATAGATTCTGATTCGGGATCACAATCAACGTATCGACATATTGCTGCAGCTCTTCGATGCCGAGCTCCGCCACTCGTGCTCTCCTGCTGCCCTCGAAGGCAAACGGCTTGGTCACCACGCCGACGGTAAGAATGTTCCGCTCACGGGCCATGCGCGCAATCACGGGCGCTGCGCCTGTGCCGGTGCCGCCGCCCATGCCGGCGGTGATGAACAGCATATGCGTGCCGTCCAGATGGCGATAGAGTTCATCGGCTGCTTCCTCCGCCGCAGCCCGGCCGATCTCCGGTTTCGCTCCTGCACCGAGCCCTTGCGTGATATGCGGGCCGAGTTGAATGCGTCGATCCGCACGTGAATGCATCAACTGCTGAGCATCCGTATTGGCAACGACAAATTCGACGCCCTGCAAGTTGAGCGCGATCATGTTGTCGACGGCGTTCGTGCCTCCTCCACCAACGCCGATCACGGTAATCCGCGGCGAGAAATCGGTGTGCACTTGCTGGGGAACGGTAAGGTTCAGGGTCATCGAGCCATGGCTCCTTCTTCAGTGCGTTGGTTTGATCAAGCCGTAAGCTGCGCGAGACATCACACCCTCTCGCGCAGGAAGTTGAGAAAACGGCGCAACAGGCCGCCTTTGCGCTCGTTCTCGAAGTCGATGTCTTGCAAACTGCGCCCATCGCCGGCAGCCCAAATCAAAAGGCCGGCAGCGGTGGCAAATGCCGGTCCCGCTGCGGCATCGGGCAAGCCGCGCAGGCCCAGGGGTTTGCCGATGCGCACATGGCGGCCCAAGATGCGGGCGGCCAACTCCCGCACGCCGGCAAGCTGCGAGGCGCCGCCGGCAAGCACGACTCGCGGGCCGGCAATGCGCGCAAGCCCGGAGCTTTCCAGCTGCTCTTTGACCAGCTCGAAAGTCTCCTCAAGCCGCGGGCGGATAATGTTGACCACCATCGAGCGCGGAACTTTGGCGATGTGGTGCTCGTCTTCGCCGATAAGCGGCACCGGAAGCATTTCCCGCTCGTCATCGGGGCTTCCTTGCACATTGCCGTAAAGCGTCTTCAATCGTTCGGCATGGACAACGGTTGTCGAGAGCAGACGCGCAAGATCGTTGGTCACATGCATTCCGCCCACCGGCAGTTGCATGGTGTGCAGCAACTGACCTTCGCCGAACACGGCAAGGCTGGTGGTGCCGCCGCCCATGTCGATGACCGTGGCGCCAAGCTCGCGTTCATCGGGAACCAGCACGGCCAGCGCCGTGGCGAGCGGGGCGACGACGAGTTCGGCAATATCGAGATCCGCCCGCGCGATGGAAGCGGAAAGATTGCGCAGCGCGGTTTCGGAAGTATCGATCACGTGCAAGCGAGCGGTGAGTGTTTCGCAATGCAAACCGCGGGGATCTGAAACACCGGTGGTGTCGTCCACAGCAAAGTTCAGCGGCAGGGCATGGACCACCTCGCGCCCTTCCACATAGGCGCGGGAACGCCCCTCCAGCACCACGCGTCGGATGTCTTGCTCGCTCACCGCGCGGCCCCCGACCGGCCATTGCACGTTAAACAGGCGGCTTTCCGGCTGCCCGCAGGAAAGATTTACGGTCACCGCACGCAGACGGGTATCCGCCATATCTTCCGCCTGACCCACGGCGGCGCGAATGGCGCGCTCGGCCTCTTCCAAATCGGTAATGCCGCCCGCGCGCACGCCGCGGCCTTTTTGCCAACCAAAGCCCAGAACGCGGAGTGTCCTGTCGGACTCGACGCGCCCGATAATGCAGACGATTTTCGTCGTCCCAATATCCAGCACCCCGAACGGCCCGCTGCGCAGACCGTGGCCGCGCGAAGGACCGAGAGGTTCGGCCGGAGGAAGGAAGCGATGAGAAAGATCGTTCATGGCGCGCTTCCCTCAAGTCGGCCGACGCGCCGCCTGCTGGCCCGGCGGTTTGGAGTTCGAAGAGGGCGGTTGCGGCGGTACCGGTTCGGTCTCGGCGCGGGGCGCGCTGGCAGGGCGAAGCACCAGACGGTCGGGCAGGCGCATGTCCACGATTTGCAGCGGCCGCTCCAAGAGGCCGTGCTCGCGCTCCAGCTGCTCGAGCCGCTCCAGCGCAGCGGCTTCATGTCCTTCCGGCAGCAAGACGTCGAGCCCGGAAGCAAGATGCAAATTCCAGCGGCGTTCTCCGACGCGGATCGCCGCCGTTACCTTTTCCGCAAGCTGCGGATACCGGCCGAGGGCATCCAAAATCTCGGCCGCATGCGCGGGCGCGCCGGCGCCAACCACCAGCGGCAAATTGCGAAACCGGGCCAAATCTTCGCCTTGCACCACCTGGCCTTGGCGGTCGATCAGGCGGAATTTTCCTTCATGCTGCCAAATCGCGAACGGTCGGCGCTCGGTCAGAGCCACTACGATGGTAGAGGGCCAACGCCGTTCCACCGAAGCGTTCGCCACCCAGGAAAGGGTTTCAATCCGGGCTCTGGCCGCGGCGACGGAAAAGCCAAAGATCGGCTCGCCCGGGGCCACGCCGAGGGCAGCCCGAAGCAGCGGCTCAGGGGTATTCGTTCGGCCTTCGATGAGAACCTCGGAGACGGTAAACCCAAGCGCGGCGGTGGCGCGGGCGAACCAAGCCCGAAGCGGGCCGGTGGTGCCGTTTGGCCCGGCTTTGCCGTGATCGGCTACCAGGGCATAAAGCAACACGCCCCCGAACAGCACCAGCGCTACGGCCGGAGGTTTCAGCACCCGGCGGGCGCGCCGCAGCCAGAGTTTCCGCAACGAGGGCCGATCGGCCACGGCGCTTGCGCGTGAACGGCTTACTCCCGGCATGTCGCCTGCTCCACCATCCATGCGCAGAGCTCCGGAAAGCTGATGCCGAGAAAGGCAGCCTGTTCCGGCAATAACGATGTGCGCGTCAGCCCCGGCTGGGTGTTGACCTCGAGAAGAACGAGCCGCCCCGGTTCGCCGGCAGTATCGTCGTAGCGAAAATCCGCCCGCGTCGCCCCGCGGCAGCCCAAGGCCCGATGCGCGGCAAGAGCAAATTCCAGCGCCTTTTCCGTAATCGCCGGGTGGACAAGCGCGGGCAAGACATGACGAGACCCTCCGGGCGCATACTTTGCCGCGTAGTCGTAAAACCCTTCGGCGGGGAGGATTTCCGTCACCGCGAGCGCCCGCTCGCCCAACACGCCCACTGTCAGCTCGCGGCCCGGGATATATTCTTCCACCAAAGCCACACGACCGAACCGCCAGGTGCGCGCAATTTCCGCGCGCCGATTATCGCCCTGATGAATAATCACTACACCCACGGAAGAGCCTTCGTTGACAGGTTTGACCACGAAGGGGCGCGGAAGCGGGTCTGCTTCTGCCAAAGCTTCGATCGAAACGGCTTTACCTTCCGGCACGGGCAGACCCGCAGCCCGGAAAACGGATTTCGCGGCGAGCTTGTCCATGGCCAAAGCCGAGGCCCGCACGCCGGAATGGGTGTAGGGAATGCCAAGCCAATCAAGCACGCCCTGGATGGTGCCGTCCTCGCCGAAGCGGCCGTGCAAGGCGTTGAACACCACATCCACAGGCCGCACGCCCGCCGGCGCGAGCGCCGTGATCACCGCGGCCAGATCATGCCCCACCTCGATCGGCACGACATCGAACTTAAGCTTGCGCAACGCTTCGATCACTTGCGCGCCGGAAGCGAGACTCACCTCGCGTTCCGCCGAGATCCCGCCATAAAGCACCCCGACGCGCATCACGCTGCCGCCTCCGCGGGAACCAGCGGAATGCCGATGCGGCGGATTTCCCATTCAAGCTCTACCCCCGAGGCGGCGCGAACGCGCCGTTGCACCTCTTCCCCGAGCGTTTCCAAATCCCAAGCCGTGGCGTTGCCGGTATTGATGAGAAAATTGCAGTGCAGTTCCGAAACTTGTGCTCCGCCTTGCCGAAGCCCGCGGCAGCCCGCGGCGGAAATCAGCTCCCAAGCCTTGAGGCTGGAGTGATGCGGCAAGGGGTTGCGGAAGGTTGATCCGCCCGTGCGGGCCCGCACCGGCTGCGTGGCTTCGCGGCGCGCGCGGATTTCGGCGATGCGCCTGGCAATGGCGGCGGCATCACCGGGCACGGCATGCAGCCGCGCACGCACCACCACCGACCCTTCCGGCAAGGCGGACTGACGATAAGCAAAACCGAGAGCGGCGGCCGGTAAGCGTTGCAGCTGTCCGTCTCGGGTAACGATCTCCGCCCAGTCCAGAACCGAGGCGGTATCGCTTCCGTAGGCACCCGCATTCATCGCGACCGCCCCGCCGATCGTGCCGGGTATGCCGCTTAAGAACTCAAGCCCCGAGAGGCCGGCCGAAGCGGCTTGCTTGGCAACGTTGGCGCCGACCATCCCAGCACCCACGACAACGCCGTTTGACTCGAGCTTCACCCCGCCGAAACCGCGGCCGAGCCGCAGCACCACCCCGGCAATGCCGCCGTCGCGCACAATCAGATTCGAAGCCGCGCCGATGACGTGCACCGGCACGATCGGCGGCAGAGCAGCCAGCAAACGCTGCAGGTCTTGCGTATCGGCGGGGCTGATCAGGACTTCGGCCGGGCCGCCCACGCGGAACCAGGTGAACGGTGCCAATGCGGCACCCTCCTGCACGCGGCCGCGGATGGGCGGGAGCATTGCGCTCAGCGGGCCATGCTTTGCGATGGGGATCATGCACCCCCTCCCGCCGCCAAGGCTCTGCCGCCTTGTTGAAGCGCGGCAAGTTCCCCCGGCAGCGCCTGCGCCCATGCGGTAATGTTGCCCGCCCCCAAACAGACCACGAAATCGCCGGGTCGGGCGATGGCATGCACCATTTCCGCCAAATGCTCGGGGCCCGGCAGCGGCACTACGCTCCGATGCCCGCGGGCGCGCAACCCTTCCACCAGAGCGTCGCGGTCAACCCCTTCCAGCGGCGCTTCCCCGGCGGGATAGACATCGGCGACAATCACCGTCGCGGCGTCGTTCATGCAGGTGCAGAACTCGTCAAACAGCGCCGCAAGCCGCGAATAGCGATGCGGCTGCACCACCGCGATAACCTCGCGCGCGCCGGCTTGCCGTGCGGCTTTCAAGACTGCGGCGATCTCGACAGGATGATGGCCGTAATCATCAATGATGGTGATGCCGCCCACCTCGCCGGTTTTGGTGAACCGGCGCTTGACGCCGCGAAACCCGGCAAGCGCCATCCGGATCGTTTCGTCATCAATTTCCATTTCCACCGCAACGGCAATCGCCGCGAGCGCGTTTTGCACGTTGTGGCTGCCGAGCATCGGCAACCGAAACGGGCCAAGCCGGCGCGAGCGGTTATGCAGCCGATCCGTAACCACCACCTCGAAGGTGGCGCCCAATCGGTCGGCAACCAGCCGGTCCGTGCGCACATCGGCCTGCGGCGAAAACCCGTAGGTGATGATGCGATGATCCGCAAGCTTGGGAATCAGCTGCTGCACGGCCGGATGGTCAAGGCAAAGCACCGCAAAACCGTAAAACGGAATGTTGGAGACGAATTGCTGGTATCCTGCGATCATCGCCTCCGTGGAGCCCCAATGGTCGAGATGCTCGGGATCGATGTTGGTCACCACCGCAATCACCGCGGGCAGACGCAGAAAAGACCCGTCGCTTTCATCGGCTTCCACCACCATCCATTCGCCGGCGCCAAGCCGCGTGTTGGTGCCGTAAGCGTTGATGATGCCGCCGTTGATCACGGTGGGATCGAGACGCGCCGCTTCCAAAAGCGCCGCAATAAGGCTGGTGGTGGTGGTCTTGCCGTGCGTGCCGCCGACCGCGATCGACCATTTCAGCCGCATCAGCTCGGCAAGCATTTCCGCGCGTCGCACCACGGGAATAAAACGCGCGCGCGCCGCGGCCACTTCCGGGTTGTCGCGCTTGATGGCGGAAGAAACCACCACCACGCGGGCATCGCCCAAATTCGAGGCATCATGCCCGATGTGCACGGGAATGCCCAACTGCCGCAACCGAAGCACGTTGCTATTTTCCGCAACGTCGCTTCCTTGCACGCTATAACCCAAAGTATGCAGCACCTCGGCAATCCCCGACATGCCGATGCCGCCGATGCCGACGAAATGCATTGTCCCGATGCTAAGGGGAAGTTCTCTCATACGCGGCTCTCCTCGGAAAGCAGCGCTTCAACCTGATGCGCAAGTGCCGTTGCGGCCTGAGCCCGGCCGAAACTTCGGGCGGCTTCTGCCGCGGCAGTGAGGCGATGCGGCTCTTGCCAAATACCGGTCAGCCAAGCGCGCAACGCCTCCGGTGTAAATTCGTGTTGGGGCACGACCCATCCCCCTCCGGTTTGCGCGAACGCGCGGGCGTTGGCGGTTTGATGATCGTCAATCGCATGCGGCAGCGGCACAAGCAGCGCCGGGCGGCCGATCACGCCGAGTTCTGCAATTGTCGAAGCGCCGGCACGAGCAATCACCAAATGCGCCGCCGCCATTCTTTCGGCAACATCCGCAAAGAAGCTATCGATTTCGGCGTGAATGCCGGCCCCTTCATAGAGCGCGCGCACCCGGGCCATATCTTCCGGACGACACTGCTGCACAACCGCAAGCCGCGCGCGCAATGCATCGGGCAAGACCGCGAGTGCGTTCGGCACCACATCGCTAAAAACGCGCGCGCCCAGAGAGCCGCCGAGAACCAAGACGCGAAACGCACCAGCAGAAGGTTCGCTGTAGGGCCGAGCGGCATGCGCGCAAATCGACGGCCTGACCGGGTTGCCGACCACAACACTGCGGGCGTTCTTCGGCACGCGTGCCGTGCGCGGGAAACTCAAGGCTAAGAGATCTCCTGCATGCGAAAGCAATCGATTGGCCCGCCCGAGCACGGCATTTTGCTCGTGCAATATAATGGCCGGGCGTCGGCGCAGCAGGCGCGCGGCAAGCACGGGGGCAACCGCCGGATAGCCGCCGAACGCCACCAAAGCCTTCGCACCAAGTTTCGCCAAAATGCTCCGTGCCTCTGCGATTCCGAGAGCCAGCTGAAAACCGGCGCCGACTGCTTGAAGCAAACCACGCCCGGCGAGGCCGGCCCCGCGAATGATAAAGCGATCGCGCCCGTCAAACCCGGCAGGCACGAAGCGCTCGGAACGCTTGTCGGTGATCAGCACAACCCAATGCCCGCGCCTTGAAAGCTCGGCAAGCAGCGCTTCCGCAGAGAAGAAATGCCCACCCGTGCCGCCGGCCGCGATTACGATGGGATGGAGCTTCGTCCCCCTCATGGCGCTGCTCCATGATGGCGCTGGCGGGTAAATCCAAGCAGCATGCCCATCTCCAGGGCAACTGCAAGCACCGAGGAACCGCCATAGGAAATGAACGGCAGGGTCATGCCTTTGGTGGGAATAAGATGCAAGGACGAAGCCATATTGACGAAAGCCTGCAAACCGAAACTCGTGGCAAGACCCGATATTGTCAGGATGATAAAGAAACTCTGCTCACTGCGGGCACGCAACAGAGAGTGCAAGACGATGAACGCAAAAACGCATACCACGGCAAGGCAGACCAGAAACCCGAATTCCTCGCCGGTCACGGCGAAAACGAAGTCAGCGTGGGCATCGGGCAAAACATTTTTCACCTCGCCTTCACCGGGGCCTCGCCCGAGCAGCCCGCCGTTGCCGAATGCTTCCAACGCCGTTGTGATTTGATAATGATCACCGGTCGCGGGATGCAGAAAATGCGTCACCCGGTTATGCACGTGCGGGAAGAGAAAATACGCGCCGACGCCGGCAGCCGTCATGCAAGCAAAACCAATGCCTACCAAAAGCAAATTAAGGCCGGCAATGAAAAGCTGCGTCAGAAAGACCGCAACCACCACGCTCAGCATGCCGATATCGGGTTGCGATTTCAGCACCAAGATAATCAACCCGAGAATGGCTCCTGCAATCAGCATCCCGGGAAAGCGCGGCTGGCGTTTCCCCTCGGCAAGCAGCCAAGCCGTGACGACCGCAAAGCACGGCTTCAAAAACTCGCTCGGCTGGAGCGAGAATCCCGGGAATGCAATCCAGCGCCGTGCCCCCTTGATCTCTACGCCGATCAGAAGCGTCGCCGCGGTAAGAGCCAACGCCGCTGCACATCCAACGACCGCAAGCCTGCGCAATTCCCGTTCGGAAAGCAATGAAACGGCAACGACAAGCGCGCCTGCCAAAGCCAGAAAAAGCACTTGTTTCACGATGAAGGTATTGCGCGGCTCGCCGATCCGCTCGGCAACGGAGGGGCTTGCCGCCAGCGTCATCACGTATCCGAAACCGATGAGCCCGACGACAGCGAACAACACCCAGCGGTCGATACTCCACCACCAGCGCCCCAAAACAGACGTATCTGCACGCGATAGAGCGGGCATCAGCAAACCCCCTCCGTCCGAGCGGCGAGCCCCTGAACAAGATCACGAAACTGCTCGCCGCGCGCCTCGAAATTTTCAAATTGATCAAAGCTTGCGCATGCGGGAGAAAACAGCACCGCGGCTCCGGCGGCGCGCGCGCGCTCGAGGGCGGCCGGCACGGCGGCGGCAAGCGTATGCACCACCCGATGCGGCACGCCTGCCGAGGCAAGCGTTTCGGCAAGCAAAGGGGCATCGCGCCCGATCAGCAGCGCCTCCACGATGCGGGGGAAAAACGGTGCAAGCGAGGCAATACCGCCGGCTTTGGCAATGCCTCCGGCAATCCAGATCACCCGGGAGTAACATGCCAAGGCGCGGGCGGCGGAATCGGCATTGGTGGCTTTGCTGTCGTTGACGAAAACCACGCCGTCAACCTTGCCTACAATCTCTTGGCGATGTGCAAGGCCCGGGAACGTCAAAATCCCTTCGGCGACTTTCTTGCGCGACACTCCGAGCGCAAAAGCAAGCGCGGCCGCGGCAGCGGCATTTTGCGCATTGTGCACGCCGGGCAACGCTTTTGCCTCGCCCAAATCGACGATGGCGCCGGAACGATCAAAAAGCACGCCCTCCTTGCTGAAGATATCGGCGTCTTTTTCTCCGGAAATCCGCACGACTTGAGGCCCGCAAATTTCGGCTGCAAGGCCGCTTGACGGTGCATCGTCGATGCCGATCACCGCAGTATCGTCCGTCGTTTGATGAGCGAAAATGGCGCGTTTTGCCGCGATATAACCGGCCATGTCGCCATGGCGGTCGATGTGGTCGGGGCTGAGATTTAGCAAAGCCGCACCATCAAACCGGATGGTCTCAATGCGCTCCAGCATATAGGAGGACATTTCCAGCACATAGACGCCGTCGTCTTGCAAAAACGGTAGCGAAAACGTTGCGGGGCCGAGATTGCCGCCCGCCGCCGCCGGAATATTTGCTGTCTTGAGGATATGCGCAAGCAATGCCGTGGTGGTGGATTTGCCGTTCGTGCCGGTAATACCGACAAAGCGTGCCCGCGATCCGGAGCTTCTGACCGCGCGATAGAACAGCTCCGCATCGGAAAGAATGGGCACGCCCGCTTTCCGCGCTGCGGCCGCAATCGGATGCGGCTTCGGCAAAAGATGCGGAATGCCGGGCGAAAGCACGAGCGCGTGGTACTGCCCGATGCTCTCAGAGAGCTCTCGCACGGAAATACCTTCGGCTTGCGCACGCGCACGGGCGGGCTCGGCGTCGTCCCACGCCCAAACCTCGGCACCCATCTCGGCCAAGGCCCGCGCAGCCGGCAAACCGCTTCGGGAGAGACCCAGAACGGCAAATCGGTATCCGGAAAATATGGTAGAAAATTCGCTCATCGGATTTTCAATGTGGCAAGGCCAATGAGTGCCAATATTACGGAAATGATCCAAAAGCGGATCACAATGGTGGGCTCCGCCCAGCCCTTTTTTTCAAAATGATGGTGCAACGGCGCCATGAGAAAAACGCGCCTACCCGTGCGTTTGTACCAAAACACCTGCACCATCACCGAAACCGTTTCCACCACGAACAACCCGCCCACAATCGCGAGCACGATTTCGTGCTTCGTGGCCACGGAAACCGCGCCCAAAGCCCCGCCGAGCGCAAGGCTTCCGGTGTCGCCCATAAAGACTGCAGCAGGCGGCGCGTTGAACCAGAGAAACCCCAAGCCGGCGCCGATCAAAGCCGAGCAGAACACGGCAAGCTCTCCAACCCCCGGCACTTCATGCAATTGCAGATATTCCGCAAAGACGCGGTTGCCGACGAGATATGAAATGAGCGCAAAAACACCGGCAGCAATCATTGTAGGTACAATCGCAAGCCCGTCCAATCCGTCGGTTAAGTTGACCGCATTGGACGCCCCCATCATCACGAGCGATCCGAAAATCGGGAATCCGATCGGGCCCAGCGGAATCAGCAGATCTTTAAATACCGGCACCGCAAGCGCCGTGCTCAGCGGGCCATGAATGAGGGAAGCCATCCATAGAGATGTCGCAAGCCCGATCGCGGCTTGTCCGAGAAGTTTCACCCGGCCGGGCAGCCCGCGCACATTGCGGCGAGAAAGTTTCAGATAGTCATCGGCAAAACCCAGGACACCATAGCCGAGGGTCACGAACAAGACCGCCCAAACGAAGGGATTTGCAAGATCCGCCCAGAGCAATGTCGAGACGAAAAGTGCGATCAGAATCAGCACCCCGCCCATGGTCGGCGTGCCCTTTTTTTCCAGAAGGTGCCGCTCGGGGCCATCGATGCGAATGGGTTGCCCATGGCCCTGCACGGATTTAAGCCAACGAATCAGCTTCGGACCGACCCAAAAACTCACCACAAGAGCGGTCAAACACGCCGCGCCGGAGCGAAACGTCAAGTAGCGGAAGAGGTTGAAGATCAAGTATTCGTGCGCAAAGGGCCGTGTGAGTGCGTACAACATCAGTCCGGCTCCTTGCTCAGCGCGGCAATGACAAAATGCATCGCGCTGCCTTGGCTTGCTTTCACCAAAACCGCATCCTCGGGTAACAGGGCGGCCGCCACGATGGGCGCCAGCGTCTTGGCATCCGGTGCATAGGCTCCGCGCAAGGCAGGCGAAATCGCCTCGAACAAATGGCGCATCAACGGGCCGCAAGCAAAAACGATATCGGCCGCATCCTCCACGGCAGAAGCAAGCCCGGCATGTTCCGCCGGCCCGAAGGCACCAAGCTCCAGCATATCCCCAAGCACCGCAACGCGCCTTCGCGCCGGGTTGAGCGCAAGCACCGCAAGTGCGGCCCGCATGGACGCCGGAGAGGCGTTATAGCTTTCGTCCAAAAGCAGCGCTTTCCCGCCGCTCGGCAAAGCAATCCACCGGCGCGCACCCCGGCCCGGAAGCGGCTGAAATTGCTCCAACGCTTCTGCCGCTGCTTTGACATCAAAGCCGCCTGCCGCCACCGCCGCGAGCGCGCCAAGCGCGTTCATGGCCAGATGCCGTCCCGCAGCAGGCAACCGAAACCGCACGCGCACGGCTCCAATCTCGGCCGCAATCACGCTACCTTCGGGGCTTTCGCTCAACGAAAGCAAACGCGCCTCGCCGGTTGCGCCAAAACGAAACACCCGCGCTTTCCCCGCATGGCGCAAAAGCACCGGAAGAAACGGCGCATCGGCGGGAATAACGGCAACGCCGTCGGGCAAAAGCCCCGAGAAAATCGTCGCTTTTTCCTCCGCAATCGCCTCAAGGCTGCCCATATGCCCGATATGCGCCGGCGCGATCGCGGTGATGATCGCCACATGAGGGCGCACCAGCCGCGCCAAGGGCGCAATCTCGCCGGGATGGTTCATGCCGATCTCGACAACGGCGGCCTGCGCATCTCCCGGCAGGCGCGCCAGTGTCAGCGGCACCCCCAAGTGGTTGTTATAGGAGGCCTCGGCAGCGTGGACACGCGCTTGGCCGGCAAGCGCCAGCCGCAGCATTTCCTTGGTGGTGGTTTTGCCGACACTGCCGGTCACGGCGAAGATGCGGGCGAAGCTCCGCGCGCGGCCATAGGCACCGAGCGCGGTGAGCCCGGCCAATGTATCCGGCACCACCAGAAGCGGGGCGTCGGTCGGAAAGTTTTCCGGCACGCGTTCCACCATCATCCCGCTTGCGCCCCGGCGCACCGCTTCGGCCACGAAATCGTGGCCGTCGCGACGATCCCCCTTAAGGGCAACGAACATCTCTCCGCGCGCAAGTTTGCGCGTATCGATCGCAACGCCCGTTGCTTCAAACGGAGCCAGGAGCCGCCCGCCCGTTGCCGCCACCAAATCTTCGGCCGACCAGAGCACTTTCATGGAGCCAGCCCCAGCAAGCGGCGCACGACGGCGCGGTCATCAAACGGAATAATGTGCGTGCCGATGATTTGGCCTTGTTCATGGCCCTTGCCGGCCACCACGAGGACATCGCCGGGGCGAAGCATTTCCAGCGCGGCGGCAATGGCTTGCTCCCGCCCCGCGATTTCGCGCGCCTCGGGGCAGCCTGACAAAACCTGAGCACGGATCGCTGCAGGATTTTCCGTACGGGGGTTGTCGTCGGTCACAATGACACAGTCCGCCCCCTGCGCAGCGGCTCGCCCCATCAGGGGGCGCTTACCGGGATCCCGATCGCCGCCGGCGCCGAACACAACCAGCAACCGTCCTTGGGTGTGCGGACGCAGCGCGGCCAGAACGCGCTCCAGCGCATCCGGCGTATGCGCATAATCGACATACACCGCAGCGCCATTGGAAAGCCGCGCCGCAAGCTCCAGCCGGCCGGGAACGCCGGCAAGCTTGGGCAGCATTCGGAGCGGTTTCTCCTCTCCCAACCCCCAAGCCAGCGCCACGGCGATCAGCGCGTTTTCCGCCTGGAAGCGACCCGGCAAAGGCAGAAGCATTTCCTCCCGCACCCCGTCCGCCTCCAGCTCGAGAATTTGCCCTTCCGGGCAAGGCGTAGCGCGAAGCAGGCGAATGAGATCGCCTCCTTCGCCCACCAGAGAGAGCTTCAGGCGACGCTCACGCGCAACCACTTGCAAAGCGGCCAGCGCCTCGGTTTCCAAAGACACAGGAGCCGCCGCAACCGCCCCCTCGGGCAAAAGCTCTTGGAACAGGCGCAGCTTGGCAGCGCGATAGGCCGCCATGCTCGGGTGATAATCCAAATGATCGCGGCTGAAGCTGGTAAACGCGCCCGCAGCAAGCGGCACGCCGTCAAGCCGGAATTGCGCAAGCCCGTGCGAAGACGCCTCCATCGCCACATGGTGCACGCTCTGGGCGGCGAGGGAAGCCAGCAGCGCGACAAGCTTCACCGGATCGGGTGTTGTCAGGCCGGAGGTTTGCGCAAAACCGGGCGCATGCACGCCAAGCGTGCCGAGACTGGCCGCCTTGCGCCCGCCCAGCTCCCAAACTTGGCGCAAGAACCACACAGTGCTGGTTTTGCCGTTCGTGCCCGTCACCGCCGCCACCACGCGCGGCAAAGCGCCCGCAAACGCAGCCGCAAATTGGGCAAGACGCCGGCGCGGTTCCGCATCCTCCAAAAGCGGCCGGCCCGGTACGCCTGCGGGCCAGGAAGTGCCCGGTTGGGCGAGTACCGCCGCCGCTCCGCGCGCAACCGCATCCGCAATAAAGTCGCGCCCATCCGCCTGAGTTCCGGGAACGGCAACGAACACATACCCGTGCTTAACCGCGCGCGAGTCCGCCGCCACGCCGGCAAGCTCGAGCTCGGCATAGTGCCGCCAGCTTGCCGGCAACGGCGTTTCGCACCTGCGCATCAGTTCAGCGAGCCGCATCTTCGTTCACCGGATAACGATAGCCGGCGGGAAGCACGGAAGCCGGCGGCGCCGCCATGGCTTCATGGCGCGGGTCATGCCGCAACGGCGGAACCGTCGGCAGAAGAGGCGGCAGCAAAGACCGCTGGGATGCCTTGGCGCCTGCGTGCGGGGCCGGCTGAGCGCTGGCGGCAAGCGCGTGCGCACCGGCCGGCCGGCCCGGTTGCAGCGGAATGGCTAACGAAGCCTCGATGGCGGCGGCATTTTGCGTCTGCGGCAGCAACCCCAGCATGGGCGCGATGCGCAGAATCACTCGCCCCGCCGCCGGCGCCGTCACCTGCCCTGCGGTGGAGAAAAACCCGGTCGAAGCATTCCCGTGCGGCTCGTCCAGCATCATATAAACCGCGTAACGCGGCGCATTCATGGGAAAGACGCTGACAAAAGCGCTCACATTGGCGTGTTTCTTATAGCCGTGGCCGCCGACCTTTTCGGCGGTGCCGGTTTTCCCGCCGACGAAATAACCGGCCACCTCGGCCTTTTTGCCGTAGCCCTCCGTCACCACCAGACGCATCAGCTTGCGCATCAAATCGGAGGTGGCTTGCTGCATCACCCGGGTTCCGTTCACCGGCTCGTCTTCTCGATGCGCCAGCAGCGTCGGCGTTAGCAGAATGCCGCCATTGGCAATCGCAGCGGTGCCGCGCAGCACATGCAAAGGCGAAACCGCAATCCCGTGGCCGAACCCGATCGTCATGGTCGCGGCTTCGCCCCAGTTTGAAACGGGCGGCGCAAGAGGCCGGCCCGCTTCGGGCAATTCGATGCCGATCCGGCTGAACATGCCCATCGCCTTCAACCACGCGCGCTGTCGCTCCGCGCCGACAAGCAGCGCGATATGAGCCGCCCCGAGATTAGAGGAATAAGCAAGCACTTCCGGTAAATAAAGGAACCGATGCTTGCCCTCGAAATCGGTAATGGTGAACCGGCCGATATGGATCGGGTGCGCGGCATCGAACTGATCCCAGATGTGAACGATCCCGCCATCCAAAGCCATTGCGGCGGTTTGCAATTTGAACGTGCTGCCCGGCTCGTACATTCCGGTCACCGCGCGGTTGAAACGGTCTTCCGGCGGCGCGGACCCCACGTCATTGGCGTCGTAGTCCGGCAAGCTCACCATAGCGAGCATTTCGCCGGTCCGCACATCCATCACCATGCCGCAGGCGCCGATGGCATGGAATTCCTCCATGGCCGCAGCCAGTTCTTCGCGCACCACCGCTTGCACCCGCACATCGATGGAAAGCCTGAGCGGCTCGGCGGAAGTGGTCAGCCGCTCATCGAAATGTTTTTCCACGCCCGCAATGCCGTGCTCGTCGATATCGACCCCGCCCAAAACCTGCGCGGCAACCCGGCCAAGCGGATAGTGTCGCCGCTCCGAAGGTTGGAAATAAATCCCCGGAATGCCGAGCGCATTGATGACAAGCTCTTCGCGGGGCGAAATGTGGCGCGCCAGATAAACGAAAGCCTTGTTGCTGGAAAGCCGCGCTACAAGCTCCGCTTCATCGAGCCTCGGCACAGCTTGTTTGAGCTCGTGCGCGACCTCGCGCACGTCAATCATTTCGCGCGGATTGGCATAGAGCTCCACGGTGGGCAGCGAAACCGCCAAAATCTGATTGTTCCGATCGACAATCATGGCGCGGTGCACGCGCGGCCCCAAAGCGAGCTCAGGCGTCTCCGGAGGCGGCACAACCACCGGCGCGGCAAGATGCGGTTTCAGCGGCATGATCAGCGTTACCATGGCAAGTTTGCCTGCCACTGCCACAAAGAGCGCGGCAAAAACAGCCGCAACCAGAGCAAGCCGCGATCGGGTTTTTTGCAATGCAGCACGGCGCGCCAGATCCGGCGCGGTCAGACGCACCGTCTCCACCCGCGGAACCGCAGCATTCCGTGGCGCGCCGAATATTCGCGTCGGTGCGCTGTGTGGAGAGGGCGGATCCGGCGACGGCGGCGGGGGAAACGCGCTCATGGCTCATCCCGCTTTTCTGCCGGCACCGGTACCGGCGGCGGTAACTCCGGCGTTCCCATTCCAAGGGACGAAGATGTCACGGGGGCGCTGACGACAAAACCTCGGCCAACCCGAAAAAGCTGCGAAGCAGACGCCGGGCGCGCCTGCGGGTCGGCCGGGTGCGTCACCGATGTGTGCAGCACCGACGCCCCCACCGCCGCGTCTGCCCTCCGCGGTGCCGCCAATGGCAATTCCGTCGGACGCGAAGCCGGCGCGCTGGTCGCCACTCGGGTTTCCGGCTGCTTCTTCGGGCTGCCATGTTGGGCAGCCGCGGGTTGGACAGGCGCGGAGGTGCGATCCTGCGTGAGAAGTTTCTCGCGCGCCGAGGTCACGTTGCCGGCACCTTGATGCGCCGCCTGCTCCGTATGCGCCGCCGGCTGGGTTTTCGCCGGAACCGGTTGAATAACGGCAATCGTCGCCGGTTTGTGTTCGTTCTCCGCAACGGGTTTTTCGGTAGGCTTTTCCTCTTGTGGGCTTTGCTCCGTCTCCGCTTCCGCCGGGGCGGCGGGAGCAAGGCTCGCAAGGCGCTGATCAAGATCGGCCGCGGTCACGAACTGGCCCGGAGTCACCGGCTTGAGCGCCAAGTAGCGTTGCGCAAGCTCACCGAGCCGGTCCGGTTGGTTCAGCAGCGTCCATTCCGCTTTCAACACGCCAATGCGCTGGCCCGTGGCTTGCGTTTCCTTCACGGTTGCAGCGATCGCACGATCCAACATCCGCGTGCGCTGCTTGACCTGATAGAGGTAAAGCCCGGAGGCAGCGGCCAATACCATGCAAAGCGCAGTCGCCGGACGGATCATGCAGCCCTCGCATGGCTCGTGGTTGCTACGGAATTCTCCGCCAGGCGCTCCAAAGCGCGGAGCCTTGCGCTTCGCGCACGCGGATTGGCCGCCACTTCCGCCGCGCTCGGGCGCAGCGCGTGCGGCGTAAGCAAGCGAAACATCGGCGCCGGGGCTTGAAAATCCGGCCCCGGAACATGGCGCGAAGGCTTCGGAGTGCGGCCCGCCTGGGCTGCCATGAAGCGCTTCACCAGGCGGTCCTCCAAAGAATGGAACGCCAACACCACCACCCGCCCCGCCGGGGCAAGCAGATCTTTCGCCTGTTCCAATGCGCGCGAAAGCTCGCCCAGCTCGTCATTCACCGCGATTCGCAAGGCTTGAAAGCTGCGCGTGGCGGCATCAATCCCGGACGCATCCGGGGGCACGACGCTGCGCACAATCGCGGCAAGCTCTCCGGTGGAGGAAAGCGGCGCACGTTTGCGCGCAGCTATGATGGCGCGCGCAATGCGCGGCGCATGCCGCTCCTCTCCGAATTCCCGGAAAATGCGGGCGAGCTCATCCTCGGAAAGCTGGTTGACGAGATCCGCGGCGCTCCGCCCCTCTTGACCCATCCGCATATCGAGCGGGCCGTCCGCACGGAAAGAAAAACCCCGCCGAGGTTCATCAAGCTGGAAGGAGGAGACGCCAAGATCAAACACGATGCCGTCTAGCGAACCGACCCCGGCATCCTGCAAAAGCTTGCGCATCTCGCCGAAGCGGCCGTGCAGAAGATGGAGTCGCCCCGGGAAACGCGCCGCCAGCGCCGCGCCGCGGGCAATCGCCTCGGGATCGCGATCGATTGCCCAAAGCGTGCACGCGGCAGCGGAGAGGATCGCTTCCGCATGGCCCCCGCCGCCGAACGTTGCATCCAGGTAACGGCCTCCGTCGCGCGGCGCAAGCAGCTGCAAGACCTCGGCACCCATCACCGGGATATGTCGTGCCGTACTCATCGTTCGCCCCCGCCCGGAAGCGTCAAACTCTGAGCACGAACCCGCTCGCGCGCCTCGGCCCTGCGGCGTTCCGCAGCCGAGGGTTCCCAAATCTGAAAGATGCGGCCGCAGCCCATAAACACGACGGCGTCTTTCAGCCCGGCATGCGAAACCAGCGGTTCGGGCAGAACGATTCTGCCCTCTTTGTCGGTCTCCAACGGATAGGCGTCCGCATACAACGCCACGGCAAGGTCGTCATGGGTATCGCTAAACAAATCCAACCGCGCCAGCGGCGTGGTGAGCTCCTGAAAGACGCTCCGGGGCCAAGCTTCGATGCAGGGGTGTTTGTGCGATGGGCGCAAGACCAAGGTCGCGACGCCGTTGCCCTCGCCGCGGAGCGCCGCCCGAAATGGCGCAGGCACGGAAACGCGGCCTTTGACGTCCAGCCGGTTATGATGTGTGCCCCAGAACTGGGTCATCGGCCGGGACCGTTCCTCTTCCCTGACAACGCCGTTCCCTCAACGCAAGCCGGCTTTGCGAACCCTCGCCAGCGTCACGGGCCACCCCTCCGACGCATCTCGCTTGGAGGAATCGTCCCGTCGGCTGGGAACTCATGGGATAACATGGGCAAACATGGGCGTCAAAGGTTTTTCGTGGGAACGCCTCGGTTTAGAAATATTCAGACCGAGCATGTTTGGTCATGAATTGTTCCGTTGATGAATTTTTCTCCCCGGCCGCGTGGCGCTTTGGATCACGGGGATTTTTCCACCGGCATCCGAGCAAGCCGCTGCGCAACATTCGCCGCGCGGCTGAGTTGCTAGTCTCCCCCGGGGAAGGGCAAATGCCAGACGGTCTATAAGCCGGGTTCTGTCCGCATCCGATCAAGGATGCGGGACGACCATTCCTCTGGGACGCGCCTTGCGGCGCGCCTCGCGCGACCAACCCGGGCGGCAGGGCGGGAACACCCTCGGTTTCGGCTCTTTCCGCCGCAACCTGCTGCCCCTATTCGGTCTTGCTCACGGTGGGGTTTACCCGCCACCAGCGTTGCCGCTGGAGCGGTGCGCTCTTACCGCACCTTTTCACCCTTACCCGCAGGGCCGAAGGCCAAGTGCGGGCGGTATGGTTTCTGTGGCACTTTCCCTAGGGTCGCCCCCGCCGGCCGTTAGCCGGCACCGTGTTCCCGTTGAGCCCGGACTTTCCTCCAAAGCCTGTGGCAAGAATATCGCACACGCTTCGGCGGTCGTCCGACCGTCTGGCACTTCCAAGATGTGGCTTGCGGCGTCATTGGTCAATTGCCGCAAAGGCGCGCAAGAGCGGCAAGCCGCGCGCGCGTGCCGGCATCCGGCTGGCCCGTCACCGCTTCCGGCCGCCAATGCCGTTGAAATGCCAGCAAAGTTTGCGAAAGCGAAAGATCAAGCCCGCCTTCGGGGGCAATGCAATAGCCGATTGCCGCGAGGTTGCGGCGAACCGAAGCAAGCGCTTCGGGGTCGCTGACAATTCCGGACGTGTCATGGCCCGGCACGTTCTTGGGCCAGAGCCCCACGCCGTTGGCGGCGAAGCCCTCCCAATCAAAGAGTTCGCCGGGATCCTGTTTGCGCTCCGGCGCGATATCGCTGTGGGCAACGACATTTCGCGCCGGAATGGCATGGCGGGAGAGTATGGCCAGGCAAAGATCGCAGGCAGCCGCCAGCTGCAAAGCGGGAAAAGGCCGGTAGCCCCATTCATGGCCGGGGTTGACAAGTTCGATCCCGATGGAACGGGCATTGAGCTCCCGCATGCCGCGCCAACAGGAAACGCCGGCATGCCAAGCGCGCCTTGCTTCGGGCACAAGACGCCAGATCGTGCCGTCTTCCTCCACAAGGTAGTGGGCGGAAACGCGGGCTTCCGGGTCACACAGGCGCGCCAGCGCCGCCTCGGCGGTAGGCATGCCGGTGTAGTGCAAAACCAGCACGTCGATGGGACCCCCTGCGGGGCGCTCATCCTGATTGGGGCTTACAAGATCGCGAAAGAACAGGCTCACAGGCCGCGCTCTCGCTTGATCCGGTCCCAGGCGGCGTTAATGCGGGCAACTTTGGCGCTCGCGCGCTCGATGAATTCGGGGGGCACCCCGCGCGCGGCCAAGCTGTCGGGATGATTCTCCCGCATCAACCGGCGCCATGTTTGGCGAATCTGCTCATCGGAGGCATCGCGTGTCAGACCCAAAACCGCGTAGGGATCGGCATCCTCGGGCTCGCTGCCGCGCGGAGTGCCGGCGCGGGCTCTTTCCCAAGCGCGACGGGAGAGGCGAAAACCGCGATGCACGCGCGCCAAAAAGACTTCCTCCGCCCGGTTCAGCGGCTTATCCGCCCGCGCAATGGCAAACAACGCCGTCAACACATCTTCCAACACGCCGGGGTTGTCGGCAAAGCTCTCGCCAAGCTGATCGGCAAATTCCTCAAAACCGTCCGGGGTTTCACGCGCTTGGTCGAACAAGCGGCCGACCTCGCGAAGCGCCTGCTCGGGAATGCGAAAATGCTGGCGAAACGCCTGAATTTCCACGCGGTTGACCGGCCCATCGGCTTTCGCAAGCTTGGCCGCCAGCACAACCACCGAGATGGCGAAAACCTGCTCGCGCGAGCCGAGCAAGGCGGCAAGCTGGGCCGAGCCAAATCGCATCGGCGCAAAAGGGAACGGAAAGCCAGCGCCGGGCAGCGCGCCGCTATCGGCCGCGTGGCCGAGCGCAGCGCCGATAATCGCCCCGAACGGCCCGCCGAACCAGAAGCCCGCCATGCCGCCGATGATTTTGCCCCAATACCCCATAAGCTTAAATTTTAGCACGCAATTCTTGACGACGACAAAATTTTATCATGCCGTCATTCTCGGATTTTGCGCAAAATTTATCGGAAATCTCATCTCGCTCCGGCAAAATCGCAGGCGCTAAGGGCTGCTGCCGGCAAAGACATCTTCAAGCTTCCGGCCGCGGGTTTCCGGCAGCGCGTAAGCAGCAAAAAACAGCAGCGCATAGGCCGCCAGGGAAAAGACCGTAATTGCTGTTGCCAATGAGAGATGCACGGCAAGAAAACCGACCAGCGTAGGAAACAACGCGCCGATGCCGCGGCCGAAATTGTAGCAGAACCCCTGGCCGGAGCCGCGCATCTCGGTGGGAAAGAGTTCGGTCAGAAACGGTCCCATCCCCGAAAAATAGCCCGAGGCGAAAAACCCAAGCGGAAAGCCGAGCCAAAGCACAGCCTGGTTTGGTATCGGCAATTCCATGTAAAGCAGGACGATAAGCACGGCCCCCGCCGAAAAAACCATAAACAATGCTCGCCTGCCGATCCGATCGGAAAGCCACGCGCCGACAAGATAGCCCGCGAAAGCACCGGCAATGAGAAACGCGAGATATCCCGTGGACCTCACAACACTCAGTCCGCGAGCCGTGGTCAGAAACTTCGGAAGCCAAGTGGTGATGGCATAATAACCGCCCTGCGCGCCGGTAGCTGCGGCAGCGGCGAGGATCGTTGTGCGCAAAATATCGGGAGCGAAAATGCGCCCGATCGGAGCATAGCCTCCTTCCGCCGCGGCGCGCGCCTGTGCTTGCTTGGCAATGGCGGGCTCGGGAACGCGGCGACGGATATAAAGCACGAGGAGGGCCGGCAAGACGCCCAGTGCAAACATCGCCCGCCAGGCAAGCGCAGGCGGAAAGATCGAATAGAGCACCGCCTGCGCCGCCACCGCCCCCGCCCAGCCGATCGCCCAGCCCGATTGCACGGTGCCCACTGCCCGGCCCCGAAAAGCGGGGCGAATCGCTTCGCCCATCAAGACCGCGCCCACCGCCCATTCCCCGCCGAAGCCGAAGCCGAGCAAGGTGCGATACACCAAAAGCTCGGTGTAATTGCGGGCAAAGGCGGAAAGCAGGCTGAATAAGGAAAACCAGAGAATGGTAATCTGCAACGTGCGCACGCGCCCGATCCGGTCGGACGCAAATCCGGCAAGCCACCCCCCGAAGGCGGAAGCAAGCAGGGTGGCCGTCGCGGCCAGCCCCGCGAGACCGGCGGAAACATGCCAAAGCTGCATGATCGTGCCCAGCACCAGCGGATAGATCATGTAATCCATCCCATCCAGCGCCCAGCCTGCCGCACAGGCAAAAAACGTGCTGCGCTCGGGCTCGGTCATAGACACGAAAAAACTGCCGAGTCCCGTTCCTACCGGTTGTTCAACACCTTCGATACGTTCGGAAATGGCTGCTTCCTTTTCTCTCCGATTCGTTTGTTCGCCACGCGCGCAGATTGGCAGATTGTATAAGCCGGAAAGCGTATGCAATCTCGGGCCCAGAGATTCGGTAGATTTGTCCACCGTCTATCAATAGTTTGTCAATGCGATCGTCACGAAGGAGAGCCTCATGGCCGAAACTCGCTCGGAACCAAGCCCCGCGGGCAATGCACAGCGCGCTTGGCAATTCTGGATCGACCGCGGCGGCACGTTTACCGATATCGTCGCGCGTATGCCGGACGGCACCCTTCGCACGCACAAATTGCTGAGCGAAAATCCAGGCCGGTATCGCGACGCAGCAATCGCGGGAATCAAATCCATTTTGGGCCTTGCTTTCGATGCGCCCATTCCGGCGGGTTTGATCGATGCGGTAAAAATGGGCACAACGGTGGCCACCAATGCGCTTTTGGAACGCAAGGGCGAGCCCACGCTTTTGGTGGTGAACCGCGGATTTGCGGATGCGTTGCGCATCGGCAACCAGGCACGCCCGCGTTTGTTCGACCTGAAGATTACCCTGCCTTCGCTCCTTTATCAGGAGGTGATCGAAGTTTCCGGCCGCGTCGGCGCAGACGGCGAAGAAATCGAGCCGCTCGACGAAGCCGCGGCTTTCGCCGCCCTGCAGGCTGCGCGCGCGCGTGGCCTGACCGCCTGCGCCATCGTGCTCATGCACGCCTGGAAATACCCCGAACACGAGCGGCGCCTTGCCGAACTCGCGCGCCGGGCCGGCTTTCCGCAAGTCTCGGCAAGCCATGCGGTAAGCCCGTTGTTGCGCCTCATCCCCCGCGGCGATACCACCGTTGTCGATGCGTATCTATCGCCGCTCCTGCGCCGCTATGTTGAGCAAGTTGCGGCGGAGTTGCAGGGCGTGCGTCTTTATTTCATGCAGTCTAACGGAGGGCTTGCGGAAGCGCACCACTTTCAGGGCAAAGATGCGATTCTCTCGGGGCCTGCCGGCGGCATCGTGGGCGCCGTGCGCACGGCAGCGCAAGCGGGGCTCGAGCGCATCATCAGTTTCGACATGGGCGGAACGTCCACCGACGTTGCGCTCTATGCCGGCAGTTTCGAGCGTACTTTCGAGAACGAAATCGCGGGGGTTCGTCTGCGCGCGCCGATGATGGCCATCAATACCGTGGCGGCGGGAGGCGGCTCGATTTTACACTTCGACGGCGCTCGCTTCCGCGTCGGGCCGGATTCGGCGGGCGCCAATCCCGGCCCGGCCTGTTATCGCCGCGGCGGCCCGCTTACGGTAACGGATGCGAATCTCTGCGTGGGCAAGATTCAACCTGCTCATTTCCCGGCCATTTTCGGCCCGGACGGCAACATGCCTCTGGACGCCGAAATCGTACACAAAAAGTTTGCCGAACTTGCCGATGAAATTGCCGCAGCAACCGGCAAGCGCCGGGATCCGCGCGAGATCGCCGAGGGGTTTCTGCGCATCGCCGTGGCGAATATGGCCAATGCGATCAAACAGATTTCCGTGCAGAAAGGCCATGACGCCACGCGTTTTGCTTTGGTGTGCTTCGGCGGCGCCGGCGGCCAGCACGCTTGCATGGTCGCCGATGAACTCGGAATGGAAACGGTTTTCATTCATCCTTTCGCCGGTGTGCTGTCCGCCTACGGCATGGGGCTTGCGGATCAGACGGCGATGCGCGAACAGGCGGTTGAATTGCCGCTGGATGCCTCCGCCCTGCCACGTCTCACGGCAGTGGCCGAGAGGTTGGTGGAAGAAGCAACCGCGGCATTGCTGAACCAAGGCGCCAAGCCTGCCGACATTCACGCCGCCCGCTTTGTCCACGTGCGCTACCTCGGCACGGACACGCCGCTTCCCGTTCCGCTGACCGATGCGGACGGCATTCGCGAAGCGTTTACCGAAGCGCATCGCACCCGTTTCGGCTTCGCAACTCCCGAGCGGGCGTTGATCGTCGAAACGGTTGCGGTAGAAGCAACCGCCAAGGGCGAGCCCGTGTTTGAAGCACCGTTGCGGCCTCGGACCCAAGGCGCCCCGGAAGCCATCGACCACGTGAAAATCTGGAGCGACGGCAAAGAGCACCGCGCCCCCGTCTTCGATCGTGCGAGCCTGCTTGCCGGCGATACGATTCGCGGCCCGGCTTTGATCCGCGAAGCGAACGCAACCACCATCGTGGAGCCGGGTTGGGCGGCGGAGATTACCGCCCAAGACCATTTGCTGCTGCGGCGGGCCTCTGCGAGAGAACTCCATGTTGCGGTAGGAACCGAACGGGCGGATCCGGTTTTGCTGGAACTCTTCAACAACCTCTTCATGAACGTTGCCGAACAAGCCGGCGCGATTTTGCAGAACACGGCGCTTTCCGTAAACATCAAGGAACGGTTGGACTTCAGTTGCGCCATCTTCGATTCGGAAGGCAATCTTGTCGCGAATGCCCCGCATATCCCGGTGCATCTCGGCGCTATGGGCGAAAGCGTGCGCACCGTGCTGCGCAACCGGCGCGATACGTTAAAGCCGGGCGATGTCGTGGCGCTCAACAATCCCTTCAACGGCGGCACGCACTTGCCCGATGTCACCGTGATTACACCTGTCTTCGATGAAGCAGGCCGGAATATTCTCTTCTTTGCGGGCTCGCGCGGGCATCATGTGGATATCGGCGGCATTACCCCCGGCTCGACCCCGCCGGTGTCGCGAAGTTTGGAAGAAGAAGGCGTAATTATCGACGACTTTCTTCTCGTCGATGGCGGGCATTTCCGCGAGAAGGAATTTCGCGCGCTGCTTGCTTCCGCCAAGTATCCGGCGCGTTCCCCGGATATGAATGTGGCCGATATCAAGGCGCAAATTGCCGCCAACAACAAGGCGGTGCAGGAATTGAAGCGCGTCGTCGCCCAATACGGTTGGCCGCTTGTTTCCGCCTACATGCGCCACGTGATGGACAATGCCGAGGAGCATGTCCGCCGCGTGATCGATCGGATCGGCAGCGGCAGTTTCACATACATTATGGATGACGGCACGCCGCTTTGCGTCTCCGTGAAAGTGGATCATAGCGCACGCACGGCCATTATCGACTTCACCGGCACCGGGCCGGAGCGCAAAGAAAACAGCTTCAATGCTCCACCCGCAGTGACTCGCGCCGCCGTGCTTTATGTTTTTCGTTGCCTTGTCAATGACGATATTCCGCTCAACGACGGCTGCCTCAAGCTGCTTCGGTTGATTATCCCTCCGGGAACGTTTCTTTCCCCGTCACCCGGTGCTGCGGTCGTTGCCGGCAATACCGAGGTCTCGCAAGCCACCTGCAATGCTCTCTTCGGCGCCTTGGGGGTTATGGCCTGCAGCCAAGCCACCATGAATAACTTCCTGTTTGGAGATGCCACCTATCAGTATTACGAAACCATTTGCGGCGGCACCGGCGCCGGGCCTGATTTTGACGGCACCTCCGCCGTGCAAACGCACATGACCAATACGCGCATGACCGACCCGGAGGTCTTGGAGCTCCGCTATCCCGTCAGGCTTGAGGAATTTTCCATTCGCCGAGGCTCGGGCGGCCGGGGGCGCCATCGCGGCGGCGACGGGGCGCTGCGACGGATCCGCTTTCTCAGGCCGATGACCGGGGTCATTGTGGCCTCCCGTCGCACCGTGCCGCCTTTTGGCCTCGCCGGCGGCGAGCCGGGCAAAGCGGGAGAGCAATGGGTCGAGCGCGCGGACGGCAGCCGCTTGATTCTTTCCGGCACGGATTCCGCAGAACTCTGTCCGGGCGATATTTTCGCCATCGCCACACCGGGCGGCGGCGGCTACGGCGCAATCTAAAGTGCGGGCACTGCGCGCTTTCGGCTTCCTTACGGTTTTTCTGGCCTCTCTCGCCGCCGCTGCGGCGGCGATTGCGCCGGAGCTGATTGATTGGAGCAGCTATCGCACGGAAATCGAAACCTTGGCATCGACCAAGCTGCACACAAAGGTGCGGATCGAAGGGCCGATCGCGCTACGACTTCTCCCTGAACCGGAATTTGCCGCACAAAACATTACGGTGGAAGACCCTCGGCTCAGCGCACGCTTCGCCGCCAAAAGCATGTATATGCGCCTGAGCTTATTATCCTTACTGGCAGGGCAACTCGCCATTGAAGACATTGCGCTCCGTGGCCCGGATATGCGGCTTTCTTGGCCGCTCTCGCCGCAAATTCATCTGCCGCGCAGGCCGCCTTTGCCCGGCCCGCCTTTGCACATGCGCGTAACGGCCGGGCACCTTGCGATCGGCAGGCTTATCCTGACCGAGATCAACGCCGGTTTTCTCATCGGCGGCCCTGCAGGCGGATACACGGCGGAAGGAACGGCGCGAGCCTGGGGAAGGCCGGTTTCCTTCGCTCTTCGTTTAACCGATTTCGGCCCGGACGGCTCGGCAGGATTAACCTTGAACCTCCGTGAGGAGGGGCCTTCCGGGCTCAAAGCCCGTTTTTCCGGGCAAATCGCAACCGACGGCTCCCTAGGCGGAACCCTGGGTGTCACCGGCACCGATCTTTCCGCGCTGGTGCCGGCCCCCGCTTTGCCGTTTTCGGCCGAGGGGCGGTTCACAATGGCGCAGGGCCTCGCGGCGGCCGACAATCTCCATCTCAAAATCGGGCAAACCCCTGCGCAGGGTGCAGTGGCGCTGCGTCTTGAACCCGCATTGAGGCTCGATCTTGCGATTGCCGCAGGGAGCCTTGATCTCGCGCCTTGGTTTGCCGCAATGCGGCATTTGCAAACTCCGGCTTTGCCGACCGGGCTTGACCTTTCCGTGGAAGCCGCGAGCTTGGCCGGGGGTACGCTCCGCCGGCTGCGGGCAAGTTTCGAACTCGACGCGAAAGGACTGAGCCTGCGGGAAGCCAGTGCCATCCTTCCCGGAGAGGCCATCCTTTCAGGCTCTGCGCTGGCGCGTAAACCCGTCGCCGGTGCGTGGAAAATGACCGGGCAAGCGCGGCTGGAAGCGCCCAACTTCCGCACCACCCTGGCGTGGCTCGATCCGGGCACCGCCGCGGCATTGCCGCCGGGCGTGCTCCGGCGGGCCGTGCTGGCAGGCGACTTTACGCTGAGCGATGGGCAGCTCGGTATTACGAGGCTCTCCGGGGCGGTTGACGACAGCCGCATTCAAGGAAACGCCCAAGCAACTTTGTGGCCTTTGTCGGAACTTTCCGTGCAGCTGGAGCTTGACACGCTCGCGCTGGATCCGTGGCTGCAAAAAGAATCCTGGGAAGCCTTGGCGAAGCTCTCGGAACGCGGGGCCCCCTTTCCGCTGGATCTTCGCCTCTCCGTGGGCCGATTGCAGGTTCCCGATATTTGCCTTGGTCGCGCCGAAGGGGCGTGCCGCTCGGCGGTGCTTCCCCAGGCAAACTTTGGCGAGGTTCGTCTCGATATTTCTTTACGGAGCTGTTGCGTCACGCTGCGCAGCCTGGAAGCCGACGCCGAAGACGCCGAATTTCATCTCGCCGGAAGCTTACAGAGCGGGGTGCTCGCCGGAGCGGCATTCGAACTCAACGCCAAAGACGCAAGCAAACTCTCCAAGCTGCTGCCGCAAGAATGGCTCAGGCCGGAGAGTCTCTGGCGCGGCCCGACGCGCTTAGAGCTTCGCGCATTCGGCCCGCTTTCGGCGTTGACCACGGATCTCGAGGCCGATATGGCCGGCGCGCGGCTTTTCGCCCATCCTGTGCTGGACTGGCCGGTACGCCGGGCGGCGGGCGCGTTCCGGCTCACGCATCCGAATGCTTCGGAATTTCTGCGCATGCTCGGGTGGGGGGCGCTCGCGGACGTGATCGGGCCGGGCACGCTCGACGCAAAGGCCCGGATGCAAATCTCCCCCGGCAACCTCGTGGCCGAGGATTTGGTCATCCAGGCTGCAACCGTGCCGATAAAAGGCGAGCTCGCCTTGGAGGTTACGGAGAACGAGCCCTTTCTTCGCGGCCGGATCACCACCGGGCCGATTCATCTTCCGGCCGTTTCGCTTCGTTCGGAAACGCCGCTCTCCTTCTCCTGGCTCGAAGGCTGGAAAGCCGAGGTAAATATCCAAACCGAAGCGCTGGAAACAAGCTCCGGTTTGCGCTTACACGCAGCCAAAGCGGGCGTTTTTCTCGGGAACCGGCGGCTTGACCTGCGCGGGCTTTCGGCCGCGCTTGCATCGGGGACTCTGAACGCCGAGGCAAGCCTTCAGGCCGCGGCAACGCCGCCGGAGCTTGCTTTTGCCGGCGCGCTCGATGGCGTGCATATCGAACACCCGCTTCTTGGCTTGCCGATCGATCTTGCACAGGGGGTTTTATCGGGCAAATTCCGCCTCTCCGGGCACGGTTTCAGCCTCGCGGCCATGCTCGCGACCTTGGAAGGAACGCTGCAGGCAAACATGGAAGGCGGGCGCTTTCAGGGTTTCGATCTGGCGCAGATTGCTTCCGCCTGGCAACAGAAAGCGCCGCTTGAGCCCGGGACGAAGGGGGGCGAAACGCCCTTTGACCATATGGGCCTGAACGCAAGCATCACGGCAGGCGTTGCCCATGTCGATTCGATGCATTTCACCGGCAAGGATGGCGAGGGCACGTTTTCCGGCAGCATCAATCTGCCCGACCAAACGATCGATCTCCATGCCGTCCTGCGCCCCAGCCTGCCGCACCCGCCTGCGCTCGGGCTCGTTCTCAGCGGCCCGGTTTCCGGCCCGACCGTGCTCTGGGATTTGACAGAAGCCCTGCACGGGCAAGGCGATTAGGAAAAGCCCTCCAGCACCAGCTTGCCGCGGACGTGCCCGCCTTCGATCAACGCATGTGCGTGCCGGAGATTGGCGGCATTGATCGCGCCCAAATGTTGCGAGACCGTGCTCTGCAGCGTTCCGTCGTCAAAGAGCGCCGCCAGCCGGTTCAAAATATGGTGCTGGGCAATCATGTCCTCGGTTTCGAACGAAGAGCGCGTAAACACCCCCTCCCAGTGCAAAGAGACCGATTTCGGCTTGAGTTCCAAAATGTCCAGATGCTGCGGGTCATCGATCAGCCCGACCTTTCCTTGCGGCCGGATGGCCCGGGCAATCGCCGGCCAGTGGTGATCGGAGGCGGTAATCCCGAAGATATAATCAACGTTGCGATGCCCCAAAGCGGCAAGCTGGCTCGGAATATCGCCGTGATGATCGATCACCGCATGGGCTCCCATCTTCAGGCACCAGTCCTTGCTTTCCGGCGAGCCTGCGGTGGCGATCACGCGAAGCGCGGTAAGCCGGCTTGCGAGTTGCGTGGCAATCGAGCCCACACCCCCGGCCGCACCGATAATCAGCAGGCTTCGCACTTCGGCCCCTCGCTGCGGCACTTGCAGCCGATCGAACAGCATTTCCCATGCGGTGAGGCCGGTAAGCGGGATGGCGGCGGCCTGCGCCCATGAAAGATGATGGGGTTTGCGCCCGACAATGCGCTCATCGACCAGCTGAAACTCGGCGTAAGAGCCGGGGCGGCCGATATTTCCCGCATAAAAGACATGATCGCCGAGGCCAAAATGCGTCACCTCCGGGCCGAGGCCCCGGACAATTCCCGCAGCATCAAATCCCAAGATGCGCGGCTCGCCGACCGGATCCGCATGGCGGCGGAGTTTGGTATCGACCGGGTTGACCGAAATCGCCTTGACCTCGACCAAAAGCTCTCGATGCCGCGGCAGCGGTTCCGGCAACTCGATATCCACCAGCGCCTCCGGATCCGAGACAGGGCGGCAATGGGTATAGGCAACCGCTTTCATGGGCTCTTCCTTTCATGGGGCGAAAACCTGTCTCTATGAGATCGGCGGAAAAGCAGGCCAAGACAAGCCCGAAACCGTGCCTTGCCGGGGTTGGTCAGGGGTTTTCAGCCCACTCTGAGCAGCCCAGTTCCTTCCTTCTTGAGCCAAGCCATCGCGCGCGTGCGATGCGGCGTGAGCAGATCGACCAACGCCCAAAACTTCGGCCCATGATTCATATGCGCAAGATGCGCAACTTCGTGCGCCACGACGTAGTCCTGCACGAAGGGCGGGGCCATCACCAGCCGCCAACTGAACGCCAAGGAACCGTTCGGCGCGCAACTGCCCCAGCGGCTTCGGGTGTCTTTAATGGTGATTCGGCAACTTCTGGTGATCCCCGCGGCCGCGAGTTTTTGCGCAACCAGCGCCTGGAAGCTGCGACGCGCCTCCGCCCGGAGGAAATCGGTCACCCGTCGCGCAAGAAATGCGCTCTGGCCGGTCACAATAATTTCCCCTTGCTCGGCCCAAGCCCCTCCGCGCTCGTGCGGGGCATGGCGAATGCGATGCGGTATTCCGTGCAAGGGAACGAAAGCGCCGGCTTCCAAGGGCACTGCGGCAGGCAAGGCAGCAAGCCGGCGCGCCACCCACTCGGCCTGATCCATCAACAGGGCTCTGCCGGCGCGCCGCCCCGCGCGGAGCGGCAGCGTCACCACCACCGATCCGCTGCGCGGATCGATCCGCAAGCTAACCCTCCGGGCGCGGCTGCTCCGCCGCCACTGAACCGGCGCGGAGCCATGGGGCAAACGAAGTATGTCTGGCGGCTGCGATTCGGCCATGGATTCCGTCCACAAGGAGCATGCCGGGAAGATTCGCGTCCGGCAACCACCGGCCTTAACGTTGCGTCACGCCGCGCACCGCGCGCCAGCCTTCCAAGAGCTGCCAAACCAGTAAGGCGGGCACGCCGATCGCCAAATCCCGCCCCCGGCGGATAAACGAAAGCGCCAATGCCGCCGGCGGGCTAATGCCGAACAGCGCCCCGAGCATGATATAGCCCCCCTCCTGCAGCCCGATCGCCCCCGGGAGAAAAAAAGCCAAGCTGCGCATTCCGTAAAGCAAGCTGTCGATCACGAGCGCCCCAGCCACGCCGATGTGAACGTTCATCCAGCGCAGCGTCAGCCACGCCTCCACACCGTTGCCGAGCCAGCAGAAAAAATGGCCGAGCAGACAAAGGCCGAGCATCAGCCGGTGGTCGTGGATCGCCCGAATCTCCCGTTCCAGCTCTTGGACAAGGTGGGCGCGCCCGGCCAGCCAGCGCGCGCCGAGCGCGGCTCCCATCCGCTCCAGCACGCTGAAGCCGCGGGCCTGGATCACCAAGAACCCGCCCGCGAGCACGCTCATGGCAAGCAGGCCGGCCAGGATCGGAATTACCAAGTGATTTCGCGGCTCCAGTCGGAACAGCAGCGCCACGCCAAGCAGCGCATAGAGGCATTGGGCAATCAATTCGAGGCTAATGTCCACCACCGTGGAGGCAACGGCAAACCGTGCGGAAACCCCGCTCAGCGTCAGCGCACGCGCGCCGAGCACGTAGCCGCCGAGTTGCGAGAAGGGCAGCGCTTCGGAAGCGGAATCCCGAATAAGCCGCCCCCAGACAAAGTTGCGAAGCTCCGCCTCCGGTCTCTGCCGGCCGAGCAACCACCAGCTTGCCCCCATCAGAATGAACAAGCCCAGGTGAAAGACGACGACGAGCAGAAACCCGGTCCAACCGAGTGCGGCCAGCGCCTGGATCACGGCAGACAAACCAAAGCGCGCGACCAGAGCGAGCGCGACGCCAACGCCGATCAACACAGCGATGCCAATCAAGCGTTTCATATCGGCAGCCTGAGCCGAAATTGAGAACTCTGCAAGTTTTGCAAGGTATCGCGATGCGATTTCTCAAAATCAAGCCGCCTGGCATGTCCGATCCGGCCATGCCTCAAGCGGGTGCATCCGGTGCCTCATGCTTCAAGCACGGCGGCAAGCCTCGCAACAACCTCGGAAAACATCGCCGCCGTCAACCGCCCGGTGGAGGTGTTGTATCGAGAAACATGGTAGCTATCGAAAAGAATGAGGTTATTTCCAAGCCTGTGCTCCGCCCCGTGTTGGAACGGCGCTTTGCGCGGGGGAACCCCGCGTGCGCGCAGCACGGCTTCATGCGCAATGCGTCCGAGCGCGAGCACGGCCTTTAACGCAGGCATGGCTGCAAATTCAACAGCAAGAAACCGGTTACAGGTTGCAATTTCCTTGGGCAACGGCTTATTGCCGGGGGGCACGCAGCGAACCGCGTTGACAATTCGGCACCGGGTGAGCCGAAGCCCGTCATCGATGCGTGCGGCATAGCTCCCGACCGCAAAGCCTGCGGCAAGCAGGGTTTCATAGAGCAAGACGCCGGCATAATCCCCGGTAAAGGGGCGACCGGTGCGGTTTGCTCCGGCCAGGCCCGGTGCCAGGCCGACAATCAGCACCGGCGCCGAGCGCGGCCCAAACCCGGGCACCGCGCCGTTATACCAATCGGCATGCGCGGCACGGTTCGCCGCACGAAAGGCAACCAGCCGCGGGCAGAGCGGGCAATCCCGCTCAGGCTCGTCAGCGAGCCTTCCGTGCAAGGCGGAAATCGGTTGATCCACGGGGTCAGCCGAGGTCCGGAGTTTCCGCATACGGCTCGGCGGAGGTTTGTCGCCCTGCGGGAGGCCGCGGTTTTTGCTCCATCTGACGGCGCGTGAATTCCGGCGCGATGTCTCCGAGCTCGATAAATTGATCGGCCTGCCTGCGCAGCTCGTCCGCCACCATCGGCGGCGTGGTTTTGATTGACGAGATAACCGAAACACGCACGCCCTTGCGCTGCACCGCCTCGACCAAACGGCGGAAATCGGAATCCCCGCTGAACAGAATCGCGTGATCGAGCTTCGGGGCCAATTCCAACATATCAATGGCAAGCTCGATATCCATATTGCCCTTGATGCGGCGGCGGCCGGCACTATCCGTATATTCCTTGGCGGGTTTCGTCACCAGCGTGTAGCCGTTATAGGCCAGCCAATCCGTAAGCGGCTTCAACGGCGAATACTCTTCCGTTTCCAGCATTGCGGAATAGTAATATGCTCTGATAAGATGCGTGCGTTTACGGAAGAAGTCCAACAGATTCCGATAATCCACATCGAAACCGAGATTTCTTGATGCCGAATAAAGATTGGCCCCGTCAATAAAGAGCGCGCTTCGTTCCGTGGTAAGGAAATGCATGGCTTTTCAATCCTTCCAATCGATAGATTTCCCATCAATAGAGACGAGGGGCTTTGCAGCATATTGCCGCCGCAAAGGTCCGCTCTCAAGTCTAATGAGGCGTGTGGTTTTTCGGAAGAGGTTGGCGTGATTTTCATTGCAGTGGGAGCAAACCTTCCCGCACCCGACGGCAGCCCGCCGCTGAGCACCGCCAAGCGCGCGATGGCTGCCTTAGCGAACTTATCCGGCTTGGAATTGCATGCGCTTTCCAGCTTTTGGGAAAGCGCGCCGATCCCCCCTTCCGATCAGCCGCTTTACGTGAATGCGGTGGCGGCGCTCCGCGGCAACACAACGCCGGAAGCGCTTTTGCAGACACTGCAATCCATCGAAGAAGCGTTCGGGCGTGAACGCTCCGTTCCGAATGCACCGCGAAGCCTGGATCTCGATATCATTGACCTCAACGGGCTGGTGCGGAACGATGCCAATCCGATTTTGCCGCATCCGCGCGCGCATCTTCGTGCTTTCGTTTTGTGTCCCTTGGCGGAGCTGGCGCCGAGTTGGGAACATCCGGTGCTCGGCAGCAGCGTGCTGGAGCTCCTCGCCGCGCTGCCGCCGCAAAGTTTGCGACGCATTCGGACGACCTAGAATTCGCTACCCGTCCTGCGCACGAGAAATAATAACCGTAGCATAAGCAAAAGATATCTTCTGGATATTGATAAACCTGAAGATGCTTCTTCGGGCTAACGTTTTTCGAGAACGGAGAGTTGCCTGCTGCGAGTGCGCCGCCGTCTTTTCCATAAAAATTTCTGATACTTTTGAGAAATACAGCTTTATATCAGCGGAAAGACAAATCCATACCTTTCATAACAACGCCTATTGATTTCGACAAACGCAAAAACCCTTGTTATAAACTGTAAAAAACGAAAATATCATTCGCTTTGGGTTTGCATTATATTATATTTCTTAAACAAAATTTTCGGACCGCTCGGGCGAATAATCTGCACGGCGGCGTTTCCCGGCACGAAGGCGCTCAACGGCTTGCTGCGCATCTTTTGGCGAAGAAGCCGGCATAGCCGGTCAATCTCGGCCGGCCGGAAAACCGCAGTCATGTATCCAACCGTCATGCATCCAACGCGGAAGTATCGGCAATGCGGGCCCCAATGCTTCAACATAAAAGCTTTGCCGCGACAACGGCGGTGCCCGCGAACAACACCGGCCGAATGACCGCAATGCCTTTGCGTTGGAGAGGCGAACCTTCCGCCGCATTGCTCTCGCGCTTGGTTTTTGCGTCGTGAAGGTCGGAGCAATTTCGGCCCTTTCCAATCGTCCGCGGCCTCTGAATATGATGTTTTTTCATCAAGCAAGGACCATCCATTCCACACAAAATTTCACAAAATGCAAAATCATGGCAGTTTTCATAGCCGTCGTTCCTTGACAAACCCGAGAAACCGGATCGTAAGGATTTGATTTTCTTCGAATAAATTCCTGCGACATGTCATGCTAACGGCTGCGTACCGCTCCGATGGAAAACGGAAACATCAAGCGAAAATGCCCTTTGCAGGAAGCGGACGGGTGGGTTGCAAACGACCAACGGCATCCCAGATAATGCTCAGAGGTTGGTCATGGCATGCCCCCTGCGGGGAGGGAACACCGGGCCGATCGGAATTTTTCCGATCGCCGGCAGCGTGACCCGAAGCGGTCCATTTGGCATGGGCCGTATGGCAACATAAGATGGAGAGAGTTTATGTCTAGCTTGATGAAGTCGGTTCTGTTGGCTGGGGTCGCAGCAATCGCGCTTGGGGGTCCTGGGGTTGCCTTCGCCGGCCAGGCCGGCAGCCCGTGCGTGGCCGCGGTACCGGGAGCCCAAGTGATCGCCGGCCCCGGTCAAACCGCCGCGCTCCGCACCGAAGGTAACTCTACAGTGGCGGCTATGCCCACCCCGGAGAACCAGAAGGTTGCAGCTCAGCGGACCCAAGAGAACTCCACGGTAGCGGCTATGCCCACCCCGGAGAACCAGAAGGTTGCGGCTCAGCGGACCCAAGAGAACTCCACGGTAGCGGCTATGCCCACCCCGGAGAACCAGAAGGTTGCGGCTCAGCGGACCCAAGAGAACTCCACGGTAGCGGCGATGCCTACCCCGGAGAACCAAAAGGTTGCGGCTCAGCGGACCCAAGAGAACTCCACGGTAGCGGCGATGCCTACCCCGGAGAACCAGAAGGTTGCGGCTCAGCGGACCCAAGAGAACTCCACGGTAGCGGCGATGCCTACCCCGGAGAACCAGAAGATCGCGGCGCAGCGGACTCAGCAGAACTCCACGGTAGCCGCGCTCCGCACCCAGGAGAACTCGACGGTTGCGGCAATGCGGACCCAAGAGAACTCCACGGTAGCGGCGATGCCCACCCCGGAGAACCAGAAGATCGCGGCGCAGCGGACTCAGCAGAACTCCACGGTAGCCGCGCTCCGCACGCAAGAGAACTCCACGGTAGCGGCTCTGCGCACGCCGGAGAACTCGACGGTCGCTGCCCTCCGTACTCAAGAGAACTCTACGGTCGCGGCACTCCGTACCCCGGAAAATTCGACGGTCGCAGCGCTCCGCACCCAGGAGAACTCTAAGGTTGCCGCCTTGCCGACCCAGGAAAACCAGACGGTCTCCAAGGTTGCGGCGCAGCGGACGGAGCAGAACTCCACGGTCGCCGCGCTTCGCACGCAAGAGAATTCTACCGTAGCGGCGCTTCGTACTCCGGAAAATTCTACGGTCGCGGCGCTTCGCACCCAGGAGAACTCAAAGGTTGCCGCCTTGCGGAACGAGCAGAACTCCACAGTTGCTCAGAACCAGGCCACGCCGGGAGCGGCAAAGCTGGAGCTGACCACGGCGGTTGCTCCCTGCTCGAATTAAGCAAGAGCCTCGGCTCTTTCGATCTCGACACGCCTGCCCCCGGCGCCTACCGGCTTCCGGGGGTTTGCGCGTGGAAGAAAACTTGCCAGGGTAAGCCGTTGTCCCTATATAACTTCCAGAGCTTGCGCGAAAATGTAAATCGTTGCTTTATCCCGGAGCAGTCCTGAATGGCACGCGTCACTGTTGAAGATTGCGTCGAACGGGTTCCCAACCGTTTCGAACTTGTTTTGTTAGCGGCCCAGCGGGCTCGCAATATCAGCCGCGGTGAAGAGCTTACGGTAGAGCGGGATAATGACAAGAACCCCGTCGTCGCCTTGCGCGAGATTGCGGAAGGCACGATCTCGCTCGAGAAACTGGAACAAGACCTGATCAAGTCCCTCTCCCGCGTGCCCGAACCCGAGCCGGCCGACGAAGAGGTTCTGGATCTCATCCCGACCGACCAAAACATCTTCGGGCTGCAGGACGTCTCCGCAGAAGAAGAGGCGGCGAATCTCGCGGCCGAAACCGAAAGTCTCTCCGCCGAGGAGATCGAAGCGGCAATTGAGGCAGAACTCGGCGGCCGCAGCAGCAAATAAGAATGGCGCCCCATGCAGCCGGACGGCCCTGTATCAGTCGCGGTCAATCGGCCGCTCCCGTCCGAGGCTTTGGAGAATACCCGCCCCGGGCCGGCGGCGCGAGGGGATATCGTCCGTCAATTTGAGCTCACCGAGCGGGTTCTGAGCTATAACCCGCGGGCTGATATCGGCCGCATCAATGCCGCCTACGTGCTGGCCATGCAAGCTCATGGGCAGCAATATCGCGAGAACGGCGATCCCTACATCACGCACCCGCTTGCGGTTGCGGATATTTTGGCCAGCTATCGCCTGGACACCGATAGCATTATCACCGGCCTTTTGCACGACGTTCTCGAAGATACGCCCGTCACGCTGGCGGAAATCGTGGAACGCTTCGGCTCCGAAGTTGCGGGATTGGTTGACGGCGTTACCAAGCTCACGCGGTTGGAGCTACAGTCCGATCGCACGAAACAGGCGGAGAATTTCCGCAAGCTGGTTCTTGCCATCAGCAAAGATATCCGGGTTTTGCTCGTAAAACTCGCGGACCGCCTCCACAATATCCGGACTTTGCATTTCGTCCAAAATCGCGACCGGCGCCTGCGTATCGCTCGCGAGACGATGGAGATTTACGCCCCGCTCGCCGAACGTATCGGTATGTATGCCGTGCGTTCGGAACTCGAGACTTTGGCTTTCGCCCAGCTCGAGCCGGAGGCCTACGAAACCATCCAAGCGCGGCTGAATTTTCTCCGCGGGCAGGGGGCCGACGTCATCGAAGAAGTGGCCATAGAGTTACGGCGCGTATGCGAAGCCGCGGGCATCGAGGTTCTGGAGGTAACCGGCCGCGAGAAATCGCCTTATTCCATCTGGCAAAAAATGCAGCGGCGCAGTATTACCTTCGAACAACTCTCGGATATCATGGCGTTTCGCATCGTGGTGCCGACCAGAGAGGCCTGTTACGCTGCGCTCGGTGCCGTGCACGCGGCGTATCCGGTCATTGCCGGGCGTTTCAAAGATTATATTTCTACCCCGAAATCGAACGGCTATCAAAGCCTGCACACGGGCGTGACGCTGCGGGCGCCGCACAACCAAAAAATCGAAGTGCAGATCCGCACCAAGGAAATGCACGAGGTGGCGGAAAAGGGCGTTGCCGCGCATTGGCATTACAAGGAAGCCGGGGAATCGGTGCCGGCCGGCAACGAAGCGCAACGGTTGCGCTGGGTTCAAGACCTTCTGGATATCTTGGAAAATTCTTCCGCGCCCGACGAATTTTTGGAAAACACCAAGCTTGAACTCTATCAAGACCAGGTATTTTGTTTCACGCCGAAAGGCCAGCTTATCCCGCTGCCGCGTAGCGCAACGCCGGTCGATTTTGCTTACGCGGTGCATAGCCAGATCGGCGATACGTGTGTCGGCGCGAAAGTCAACGGGCGGCTTGTTCCGTTGCGTTATCAACTCCAGAACGGCGACCAGGTCGAGATCATTACCGCGCGCGGCGGAACCCCCTCTCCGCAGTGGGAACGTTTCGTCGTTACCGGTAAAGCCAAAGCGCGTATTCGCCGCTTCATTCACCAGCAGCAGCGCCAACAAACACGTGACGAAGGGCACGCCATGCTCGCAAAGGCCTTCCGGCGGGAAGGCCTGGACGGCAGTGAACGCGTCTTGGAAACAACGCTGAAGACGTTCAAATGCGCAACCCTCGATGATCTTTACATTGCTGTCGGAAACGGCAGCATCGGCCCTAAAGACGTCGTTCATGCGGCCTATCCGGAACTGAGACCGACCGAGCGTGCGCCGCGCCCGCTTGTCGGCCTGCCCGCGCGCGGCGACAAAAAACGCGGCAAAGACGAACCGAAACTTCCCATCACCGGATTGATTGCGGGCATGAGCGTTCATTACGCCGGTTGCTGCCATCCTCTGCCCGGTGATCGGATTGTCGGGATCGTCACCACCGGCAAAGGCGTTACCATTCACATCGCCGATTGCCCGACTTTGGAAAGCTTCGCGGCAACACCCGAGCGTTTTATCGATGTCGATTGGGATGCGGAAGCCTTGGCGCGTGATCATCCCGCGCACACCGCACGGCTTTGCGTGATTGCTGCGAACGAACCGCAGGCAGTCGCAAATCTCGCCAATGCGGTCGCCAAGCACAAAGGCACCGTTTCGCAACTCAAGATAGCCCATCGCCAGCAAGATTTCTGCGAAGTTCTGGTGGATGTGGAGGTGCGCGATCTCGGGCATCTTTCCTCCGTTATTGCAGGGCTGCGCGGCGCTCCGAATATCGAGCAGGTTGAGCGCGTGCGCGGTTAACCGTTCGATGATTCTCGGGATCGGTTCCGATATCTGTGATATTCGCCGCATCGAAGCGGTCATTGCGCGATACGGGGAGCGTTTTCTTGCGCGTGTGTTTACCCCGATCGAGCGAAGCCGCGCGGAACGGCGGACGGAACGCATCCGCGCCGCCACCTACGCCAAGCGTTTTGCCGCCAAGGAAGCAACGGCAAAAGCCCTCGGCACCGGCTTTCGCAACGGCGTGTTCTTTTCCGATATCGGGGTTGTCAACCTGCCTTCCGGGCAACCGACGATCATGCTCACCGGAGGCGCGGCCCTGCGTTTGGCTCAATTAACCCCGCCGAATGCCGATGCGCAGATTGCCTTGACGATGACGGACGAATATCCTTACGCGTTTGCGCAAGTGATTATCTCAGCCATCACAAAAGGCAACGCTTCGTAGCTACGGCTTCGTATCTGTTCATAGGAGGGGTGCATGCAAAAGCGCCGGCTTGGCCGTTCCGGCATAGAAGTTCCGCCGCTTGTTTTCGGCGGGAATGTTTTCGGCTGGACGGCCGATGAAGCCACTTCTTTCCGACTTTTGGATCGGCTTTTCGATACGGGCTTCACGGCAATCGATACCGCCGACGTTTATTCCGTATGGGTTCCCGGCCATGCCGGCGGCGAATCGGAAACGATCATCGGCAAATGGCTCAAGCAGCACGGCGGCCGCGATAAAGTCGTCATCGCCACGAAGGTGGGCGCAAAAATGGGCTCGGGCGAAAGAGGGCTTTCCAAAGCCTGGATCATGCAAGAAGTCGAGCATTCATTGCGCCGCCTGCAAACCGATTATATCGATCTCTATCAAGCGCATTACGACGATGAAGCAACGCCGCTGCAAGAAACGCTGGAAGCCTTTGCCGCGCTGATCCGGCAAGGCAAGGTGCGCGCCATCGGGGCTTCCAACTACTCAGCCAAACGCCTCGAAGAAGCGCTGCAAATAAGCAAAACATCGGGCCTGCCGCGCTATGAATCGCTGCAGCCGCATTACAATCTTCTGGAGCGCGCGGCCTATGAACAGGAACTTGAGCCGCTCTGCCTCAAAGAAGGGCTTGGCGTTATCCCGTATTACGGGCTCGCCGCCGGGTTTCTGACCGGCAAATACCGCAGCGAAGCAGATCTCGCCAAAAGCGTGCGCGGGCCGAATCTCCGAAAATACCTGAATGCGCGCGGTCTGCGGGTTCTCGCCGCGCTGGATTCGGTTGCCAAACGCATGGGGGCAACGCCTGCGCAAATTGCGCTGGCATGGCTCATGGCGCGGCCCAGCATCACGGCGCCGATTGCCAGCGCAACCAGCCTCGCCCAGCTTGACGAAATTTTGAAGGCTGCGGACTTGCGCTTGGACCAAGAAGCCGTGAAAGAATTAAACGATGCGAGCGCAAGCTGAACTCGCGAACCGAGAACCGATAAGGTGAGAAACACCGGATCCCCTTCATGGCACGGCTGAGCACCGGCGAGGCGGTGGTCGAAAGCCTGCTGCAGGCAGGCATAGAGACCGTTTTCGCCGTGCCGGGCGTGCACAACGACCCGTTTTTCGACGCCATGGCACGGGCGGCGCCGCGGATTCGGGTTATTCACGCCCGCCATGAGCAAACCGCCGGCTACATGGCTCTCGGCGCGGCCCTCGCCACCGGACGCCCGGCCGCTTTCTCGGTGGTTCCGGGCCCCGGCCTGCTGAATGCCTCGGCGGCCTTGCTCACCGCGTACGGCCTCGGCGCGCCGGTTTTGGCGATTGTCGGGCAAATCCCCCAAATCGCGATCGACCAAGGGTTCGGCCATCTGCACGAGCTGCGCGACCAGCTCGGCTTGCTTCGGCATTTCACCAAATACGCGGCGCGCATCACCCATCCGGCCGAAGCTCCGCATTTGGTGGCGCAAGCGCTTGCCGAGGCGACGTCTCCACCCATGCGGCCGGTGGCGTTGGAATGCGCCATCGATGTCTGGCCTCGGGTTGCCGAAATCACCGCCTTTCCCGAAGCGCGGCCGCGTCCCCTCCTTCCGGATCCCGAAGCCGTCGCCGCCGCCGTGCGCGCTTTGGCTTCCGCCCAGCGGCCTTTGATCATTGCCGGCGGCGGTGCGCTGCATGCCGGCCCGGAGCTTCGGGCTTTGGCAGACTCCCTGGGCGCTCCGGTGATGACCTATCGGCGCGGCCGAGGCCTCTTGCCGAGCGAACATCCCTTGGCCATTCCTGTCCCGGTGGCCCATCGGCTTTGGGCCGCAACGGATGTTGTGTTGAGTGTGGGGGCGCGTTCGCTTTTCCCCCTGGCCTGGTGGGGCACCGACCGCAACCTCACCGTCATCCGCATCGAAGCGGATGCCATGCAGATGGAAAAACCACGCCCGCCGGATCTGCCGATCGTGGCCGATGCCGCGGCCGCCCTTGCCGCGATCGCCGGCGCGCTTTCTTCAACCAAGCGGCCGCCGCGGGCGGACCTCGCAGAGGCGCGTGCCTGGTTTGCAGGCGAAGTTGCCAAGCTCGAACCCCAAATGAGCCTGCTTCGCGCCATCCGCAACGCCTTGCCGGATGATGGCATTTTGGTGGAAGACGTCACCCAGCTCGGCTTTGTCGGGCGGCTTGCCTTTCCGGTTTCCCGCCCGCGGCTCTACCTCTCGGCAGGCTATCAGGACAATCTTGGCTGGGCCTATGGAGCGGCGCTTGGGGTTGCGGCAGCGCTTCCCGGCCGCAGCGTGGTGGCCTTGGCGGGCGACGGCGGGTTCCTGTATCAAGCCGCCGAACTCGCAACCGCGGTGCATCATCGCCTGCCCGTTGTCGCTCTCGTCATCGATGACGGCGCTTTCGGAAACGTTCGTCGCATTCAGCAAGAAATGTTCGGCAATCGGCTGATCGCATGTGATCTTACCAACCCTGATTTCGTGCGCTTCGCGGAAAGCTTCGGAGTCACGGCGTTTCGGGCAAGCAATGCCGAAGAATTGGAACAGGCGCTCCGCGCGGCTCTTGCGCTTTCCGCCCCGGCTTTGGTGCACGTTCCCGTCGGCCCGATGCCGAACCCTTGGCGGTTTATCCATCTTCCCCGCGTCCGCGGATTTGACGAAAGCTGGCGCAGGCAATTGCCCTAAATGGCCTCTCGCGGGTGAAGATGTCTCATGCCGAGTGTCCGCAAAACCCACGCCCGCGCGTTTTTAGCCGCAGCCGGCCTGCTCTTTTTTGCGCTCCCGGGCTGCAAATTGATCGACCAAACCACGTTCGGCGCCAAACCCGAACCCCCCGCCCCGGATTTACTAGCCGAGGCTTTGAAGCCGGACTCGCGCATCCCGCTTGTGGATATCCGCTTTAACGGCAGCGAAACCGCCTACAGCTCGCAACTTCAACGGGCCTTGGAAATGGCCGAAGCGCGCCGGCCTGAGGCGCAGTACGACGTGGTGGCCGTGGCCCCGGCAAAAGGCAACGCCGATGAGCAAATCAAGGCGGCGAACCAAGCGAGCTCGGCCGCCCGCGCCGTTATCGACCAGATGATCGGCTTCGGCATCAACCCTTCGGCCATCCGGCTTCTCGCCCGCACCGAGCCGGGCATCAGCGTTCAGGAAGTGCGCATTTACGTGCGTTGAGCGCACGGGCCGGCTTGAGCCCGCTCAACGCAGCAAAATGTAGTGGATGGTGAGATCGAAGGTAATGGTGGGATCGGGCGAGCCGAAAGGCAGGGGCGGTAAGCGGGCATCGTGGAACAGGCCGGTGGTGGCATCGTCCAACGCGCGATAGCCCGAGCTTTGCCGCAGCACCACCGAAACGATGGTGCCGTCGGCATTCATCACCACGCGCACGGTGCTAAGCCCCTCCTCACCGCGCATAGCTGCATCCGGCGGGTAGTATTTGTGCGCTTCCAGCCATGCCGCGAACAAGTTTCGCCAATCCGCGCCGAGGTCTTGCGCGGTCGCAAAATCGGCCCGCGGCGTCAAGACCATGGCCCCCTTGCGATGGGGTCCTTCCAACAGGGCCGTGGACGTGCCGTTAAAGGTGGGCCCGAACGAAAATTTCATGGGGGCAGGAAATTTCAGCGCCGGCCGTGACCGCGTGGGGGGCCGAACCATCGGGCGCGCGGCGGCCATCTCGCTCTTTTGCGCCTTCTCCGGCGCCGGCTTGCTGGGAGAAACCACCTCCGGCGCCGGGCTGGCAAGGCGCGTCGGCTCCGCCTGACGCTGCGGCTCGAGCGGTTTGGCCATCTGCTTCTGCGCCGCCGGGGCAGGCGGGCGGATGGCGGTCACCTCAGGGGACGGGGTGGCCAACACCGGCGGGGCCGGGTTTTTCGCCGCGCTCGCGCTCGGCATGGCAGGGGCCAGCGCTTTGGAGGGCTGTGCCGCGGCTTCAGCCGAGGAAGGCCGAGGCGGTTGTTGCGTCGTCGGCGGCGGCTGCGCCTCGACGCTCGGCGCCGGAGCGGACGGAGCGGCCTGTTCCGTCGAGGGCGAAGGCGCCACGTGGGCAGGCGCAGGCGGCACGACGCGCTCGGTCGGAGGCGCGGGCGGGGCGGCCACTTCCGGGGGAGAAGGTGCCGGCGGAAGCTCTTTCGGTACCGGCGTGGGTGTTGCCTGCGAACGCGGCAGCTCTTGAAACGGCGTGGGGTTGGGGACCGCCGGCCCGGTCTTGCTGCCGGACTGGAAGACCACCGCCACGCCCGGGGGCGGCAACGGTTCCGACGGCATCTGTTGGTGCACCGTCACCACCAGCAAGACAAGCAAAATGAGGTGCAGCAACGCCGAGCGGCCCAGCATCGGCCGCAGGCTCGCCGCTCCCCGACGCTGCGAGAGGATGTGCAAAGGGCGCGCATAAACCGGCGCAAGACGCGTTTTCGGCTTCTCGGGCAGGAGCGGCGCGATCTCGGACCCGTGTGGCGTTTTCATATGCGCAAAGCCAGGCTAAGGCAGCATGGGGCTTTGAAGGCGTCTCCGCTCATGCGCGCGACTGCCCTTTTCAGCGGCGCGTGAAAGCCACCAACCATGCCATCTCCTTAAACCACTCGCCTGCAGGCCAAAAGCGCAAGCCTGCTTCAACGAAAAGCAAAAAGCCACGTTCGCTCCGGACTGACAAGGTTTGGGCCGAGGATATGCTGCACCGCACAGCTTCCATTTGATGCCGGCAGAGATCGTGCTTATGTTAAAACTCTGTAAGGTTCAGGTCATGGATCACCGCAGGAAACACCAAGCGGAGATGGTCCGGTGAAACCTGAACCCTTCTCCTGCTCTTGAAGAGGGGGAAACAACCATGACTCTTGCAGCCATCCTCAAGCATAAAGGCTACGGCGCCGTCTCCGTAAAGCCCGCCGACAGCATTGCTCATGTGGCCACCGTCCTGGCCGAACACAATATCGGCGCGGTCCTTGTCAAAGATGAAGCCGAACGGCTGCTTGGCATTGTCAGTGAGCGCGATATCGTGCGGGCGTTGCCACGGTATGGTGCAAACACGCTTTCGATGAAAGCCGAAAATCTCATGAGCCAAAAAGTGCTCACCGTAAATCCGGAAATGACCGTAGAGGCCGCGATGGCCATGATGACGGAAGGCCGGTTTCGGCATCTGCCGGTGGTGAAGGACGGGCGGGTGATCGGCATTGCCAGTATCGGCGATGTGGTGAAAGCCCGTCTGATGCAGCAAGAACAGGAGATGAATAGTCTCAAGGCTTATGTCGCCGGCGCCGTTTAGGGCCGGCGACTGTTGCTGCGCGAGCCGCCTTGGTTTTCACCTTGCCCCCGTTGCCTTTTTCGGGGAAAAACGGAGAAGGGGCCTGAAAGCTTGCCCGGCTTTCCGCGATTCTCCGATACGAGACGCGCGAACGGGGGTGTATGGGCTCTTGCATGGCATAGGTTCTTGCATGGCATAAGTGAGGAGAGCGAACGCCGTGGCATCGGGTTCCGTCTCGAAGGAGGGTGATGCGCCGAAGCGTGAAAACGCTGAGGCCGCCGCGCATCAGGAAAAGCCAAAAAACCCGCAACCGCGGCCCAAGGAGATCGGCGGTCCGAAGGGGCCGGAACCCACGCGCTACAATGATTGGGAACGAAAAGGCCGCTGCATAGACTTTTGACCATACGCTCCGCTGCCGCTCTGAGGAAAGGTCTGAGCGGGGGTTACATAGAAGTTTCGCGCTCGGCGGCTTTGCCGCCTATCCCAGCACCCGCTCTTCCGGGAAAAAGAGGGTCACACGTGTGCCGATCCGCGCAGCGGTCTCGATCAAAAGCCGCCCGCCATGCGCCTCCATCAGTGCGCGCGCCAGCGTGAGCCCAAGCCCCATGCCGCGGGTCCCTACGCCTTGGGCGTCGCCGTCTGGATCCCCGGCGAACAACCTGCCCCCTTCGTCCTCCACAATAATCGCGACTCCACCCTCGGCAGGCTCGGAAAAAATATAAATCCAATCGCCATCGGCGGAGGAGCGGACGGCATTGACCAACAGCCGCATGATCACGTGCTGCAAAGCCCGCCGGTCGGCGCGCAGGCACAGCACCCTTACGGCGTCTCCGATCCACCAATTCCGAGAGCTCGGCCCAAGCGTGGCAGCCACTGCGGCAACCGCGCCCGAAATCAGCTCTTCAAGGGAAACGGCTTCATCGTTCAGCGCCCGCGGCGCATCCAGCGACACGCCATAATCATCCAGATCATCCGCCAGCGCCAGCAATTCCGTGGCAAGAGCGGCCGCTACGGCCGCGTAGTGCGCGACATCGTCAGGGCGGTTTTCTTTCAACCCCGTGCTGATCCGCTCGGCGGCGGATTGCAAACTCAGCATGGCCTGCCGCAGCTCCTCGGCCGCAAGGCGCAGCAGGCGCAAGGCCGAAGCTTCTTGAGTGCGCGCGGCGGCGTTCCGCTCTTTTCCAAGCCCTGCGCGCGCGGCTTTGGCCCCGCGCAGGCACAGAAAAAGCGCGAGCGCGACTCCGGCGAGAATAACGATCGCGGCGCTTTCGCCGATAAGGATCACTGCGGCCGATGGCATGGCCGCAAGTTACTTCGGCGGCGGCAAAACGAAGGTTAACGGCTGCCGGGGTCAGGCTTCTTGTGCGCCCGGCCAATGACCCCTCGGGTTTTGATTTAGCCGTTGGCTCCGGAGCGCGCTTGAACCCGTTCGAGCCGGCGCTTAATCACCCGCACCTCGGGCGAAAGCCGCCGATCGGGGGTGGAGAGCAGGAAGGCATCGATGCCGCCGCGCCGCTCGAGCGTGCGAATGGCACGGGTGGAAAGGCGCAGGCGAACCCGCTGGCCCAAGATATCCGAAAGGAAGGATGCTTCCTGTAAATTGGGCAGGAAGCGGCGGCGTGTCTTGTTGTTGGCGTGGCTGACATTATTGCCGGTCAACACGCTTTTGCCGGTAATCTGGCAACGGCGAGACATGAGATCATCCTTATTTCGACGGCTTACGGGCTTATGCGAACGGCAAGTGCCGCGACAGCGCCTGCTTATTGCGGAACTGCCCTGCCCAGTCAAGCCGCCGCGGCCCGGCTTGCTATTTCGGCTGCTCTTCTTGCGCCTTCGCCGGCTCTTCCGCTGCGCCGGAGCGGCGCAGGTGCCCGGCTTCCACGCTAGCAATTGCGTTTTGCAAGACTTTCACAATCGCCGCCTCATCGAGCACCCGGGAAAGCACCTCCATGGCCCCGCCGAGCAGGGCGGAAGCCACGGAAAGCGCATCGAGCTCCATGCTCAGCATGTGTTCGATCGATTTTTGCACCACCGCGCCGGCGCGGCCCAGATCCTTGGGAATTTCCAGATCTTCGGGAACTTCCGCCGATTGTGTCTGCCTCGGCGCGGGATTAGGGTTTTGCTGCATCATACCTCCTTGGCTGCCGGCATCATCCCAGCCGGTTCTTCAGACCGGCCGTCATGCCGGCGCGTGCGGGCGTTCGGGATCGAGCACCGTCTCTTCTGCTTGCATCGTCCAAAGATGGGCATACAAGCCGCCATATGCCAGTAATTCCGCATGGCGCCCTCGTTCGGCCACGCGCCCTTCCGCCAGAACCAGAATCTCATCGGCATCAACCACCGTGGAAAGCCGATGCGCAATCACCAAAGTGGTGCGATCGCGCGAAACAATTTTCAACGCCGCCTGAATTTCCTGTTCGGTTCTGCTGTCCAACGCGCTGGTCGCCTCGTCCAAAATAAGGATGCGCGGATCCTTAAGCAAAGTCCGCGCAATCGCCACGCGTTGCTTTTCACCCCCGGAAAGCTTGAGCCCGCGTTCCCCTACCCGAGTCGCGTATCCCTCCGGAAGGCTCATAATAAAGTCGTGAATTTGCGCTGCCTTTGCCGCCTGTTCGATCTCGGCCTGGGTTGCGCTCGGCCGGCCGTAAGCGATGTTGTAACCGATCGTATCGTTGAACAAAACCGTATCCTGCGGCACCACGCCAATGGCCGCACGCAAGCTCGCCTGGGTCAAATCGCGGATATCATACCCATCGACCAGGATACGGCCGGCATCCACGTCGTAAAACCGATAGAGCAACCGGGTAATGGTCGATTTTCCGGCACCCGTCGGCCCCACAATGGCCAGTGTTCGCCCCGGCGCCACCGCAAAGCTCACCCCTTTCAGGATCGGCCGGTCGGGGCGATAGCCGAATTCCACCTGCTCAAACCGTACCGAGCTGCCTCTCGGGCCGGAGCGAACCGCCATCGGCAAAGCGATGGCCCCCGGGCGATCGGAAACCTCGACAGGGACCGAAAGCAGGCGAAACATCTGTTCCATGTCCACCAGGCCCTGCTTGATTTCGCGGTAGACGAAACCAAGAAAATTCAGCGGCTGATAGAGCTGCATCAAATACGTGTTCACAAGAACGAATTTGCCCACGCTCATACGGCCCGCATGGACCTGCTCTGCCGCCATCAGCATCAAAATCACCAGACCTGCGGCAATGATAACGGCCTGCCCCAAATTGAGCATGTTGAGGGTGACCATGGAACGCACGGCCGCACGCTCGTAACGTGCCAAGGCTTCATCGAAACGGCGGGCTTCGTGTGTCTCGTTTCCGAAATATTTGACCGTTTCAAAATTCAACAAACTGTCGATGGCGCGGGTGTGGGCCTCGCTGTCGAACTCATTCATAATGCGCCGGAAACGAACCCGCCAATTGGTAAAAGCCATGGTAAAGCCGATGTACAGGCTCACCGCGCCGAAAGTCACCAAGGCAAAACGCCAATCGAACAACCGCCAAACGATCGCGGTGACCAACAGCATTTCCACCAATGTCGGCAAAATATTAAACACGGCAAGCCGCAAGACCTGCTCGATGCCGCGGGTGCCGCGCTCGATCGCGCGGGCGAGACCGCCGGTTTGACGATCCAGATGAAAGCGCAGGCTTAACGCGTGCAGATGTTGAAATGTCGCTAAAGCCACGCGCCGCGCCGCGCGTTGCTGAACGGCCGCGAACACGGCATCGCGCAGCTCGCCAAATCCCGCCGCGGCCATGCGCAGCACACCGTATCCGACAATCAACGCCACCGGCACTACGGCAAGAGACTGCGCCGCATGCGGCGCAAGCAGATCGACGATTCGCGCATAGGCAATCGGCACCAAGACCGTGGCGAGCTTCGCCAAGATCAACAACACCGCTGCCGAAACCAAGCGGAAATGCGCGCCGTAATCGCCCTTCGGCCACAAATAGGGCAAGAGCGAGCCCAAGGTCCTTAAGCCCGAGCGGCCGAGACCGGCGGTGCTCAAGGCAGCGGTAGCCTTCGTTGTCGCGGGCACCTGTTGCTGATCTGTCTCAATCCTGCGCACAAACCTATCTCGCTCGCCAACCGGCGGAGTTTTCGGTTTCCCAAACGGCCGGGCCGAGCTCCGCGTGTGGCAGAAAAGCCCATCGCTTACATGGACGCCAAGTCATGATTCAACAAATAGGATTCCGCAACCCATCGGGGCATACCCTCCGTGCGGCAACCCTGCCTTGAAATGCCGGCTTAGAAGAGCGCCAATTGCTGCGCCGCCGGCTTCGCTTCCTGCGGGGAGGGCGGCAGACGAAACGCCGAACAATCAAACTCCGTCAGGCGTTCTCCGTTCAACCCCCACTTCTTGCAAGCCTGGTCGAATCGTTGCACCAGCAGTTCGGCAAGCGCGCCTTGGCCTTTCATGCGATGATGAAACCGCGGCTCGTTCAGCCGTCCGGCTCTGAGGCTGCGGATCAGATTCAAAACATGCTGCGCTCGGGTGGGAAAATGCGCCTGCAGCCAGGTTTGGAAGAGATCCGCCACTTCCCGCGGCAAGCGCACCAAGACGTAACCCGCGAAGCGCGCCCCGGCCTCGGCCGCCGCGGCGATGACTCTCTCAAGCTCCGCATCGTTCAGGCCGGGAATGACCGGGGCGAACATCACTCCCGTGGGAACGCCCGCCTGCGCGAGCTCGCGGATGGCTGCAAGCCTCCGTTGCGGCGAGCTCGCGCGGGGCTCCATGCGCCTGGCCAGCGATGCGTCAAGCGTGGTGACCGAGAGGCACACGCGCACCAGCCGCCGCGCGGCAAGCGCCCGAAGAATATCCAGATCCCGCAACACCCCGGCCGATTTCGTGACGATACTCACGGGATGATGAAACCGATCAAGCACCTCCAGCACGGAACGGGTCAGTCGCAAAGTGCGTTCCACGGGCTGATAGGGATCCGTGTTGGTCCCCAAAGCCAACGGGCGCACGCGATAGCCCGGTTTGCGTAGCTCCCGCTCCAAGAGCGTTGCAACTTCGGGCTTGAAAAGCAGCTTGCTTTCAAAGTCGAGGCCGGGCGAAAACCCGAGATAGGCGTGAGAGGGCCGCGCATAACAATAAATACAACCGTGCTCGCAGCCGCGATAAGGATTAAGGGAGCGATCGAAGCCAATATCCGGGCTTTCATTCCACGTGATGGCCGAACGGGAATGATCGCGAATCAGCGTGGTGGGTAAGGGCGGCAGCTCGTGTAATTCTGCCTCAAGAGTATCCCAACCATCATCGAAGGTCTCATGATGGCAGCGCTCAAACCGGTTTGGAGGGTTGAACAACGCGCCGCGCCCTTTCCGCGGCAGGATAGCGCCGTGGGAAACGGCATCCTCGGCCGAGGCGTCACTGCCTGCTCGGGCAAGGCCGCGAGCGTTTTCCGGCTTCCCTCTGTGGGCATCGTGCCAAGGCTGATCCATGGGCATGTTTCCTGTTTGTTCCATAAACCCTGCCCGAAGCGCCCCGCAATGTCAAGAACAAAAAAAGAACTCCAAAAGAATTCCGGCAGTGAAAGCAGGATGCAGGAATGCAGTTAAAGCAGGCGCTCAGCATCGTCATTCCGACGCTGAATGCCGCGCGCTGGCTGCCGGAATGCCTCAAGGCAGTCCGGCGCGAGGATGCGGGAGCGGAAATCATCGTGGCCGACGGCGGCAGCACGGACCAGACCCTGCGCATTGCCGAAGCAACATCCGCAAAAATCGTGTCGGCGCCGCGGGGAAGGGGCGTGCAGCTTGCGGCCGGAATTTCGGCAAGCAGGCATCCGTGGCTGCTGCTGCTCCACGCCGATACGTGCCTTGCGTCCGGCTGGCGGAGCGCGGCGGAAGCATTTATGGCAGAGCCCGAAAATCACGAACGTGCCGCCTATTTTCGCTTCGCGCTTGCTTCTTCGGCACTCGAGGCGCGGCGGATCGAACGCTGGGTGGCCTGGCGATGCCGCCGGCTGGGCCTTCCCTACGGTGACCAGGGTCTGCTGATTGCACGGGATTTTCTCGAAAAGCTCGGGGGGATGCGCCCGCTGGTCTTGATGGAAGACGTCGATCTGGTGCGCCGGATCGGCCGCAAGCGGCTCAAGGAACTCTGTGTTCCCGCGGTCACCGCCGCCGAACGTTATGAACGCGAGGGCTGGCGGCTTCGCTCGCTCCGGAATATGACTTGCCTTGCCCTCTACTTTCTCGGCGTTTCCCCGCGTCTGATTGCGCGTCTCTACGAATGAAGGATACCGTCATCGTGTTTGCCCGTGCGCCTCGGCTCGGGACGGTCAAACGGCGGCTTGCGGCCGGAATCGGCGCGCGCGCCGCGCTTCGGTTCCATCTTGCGATGCTCAGGCGGATCGTTCGCCTTTTGGCAGGTCATCGCCGGTTTCGCGCCGTGCTGGCCACCACGCCGGATCGCGCGCATGCACGTTGGCCGCGGGGTCTTGCCCGCATTCCGCAAGGGCAAGGCGATCTTGGCCAGCGCATGGAACGGGCGGCAAACCGCTATCGGCGCGGCCGTGTTGTGTTGATCGGCTGCGATATCCCTAGCCTCGCTTTATCCGACCTGCACGCCGCCTTTCGTGCCTTGGGCTCGGCCGATGCCGTTTTTGGCCCGGCCGAGGATGGCGGCTACTGGCTGGTGGCTCTGGCTCCGCGGCGGCCGGCGCATCCGTTTGCCGGGGTGCGTTGGTCGAGCCCCCATGCTTTGGCGGATACGTTGAGAAATTTTGCGCACCGCAAGGTCCGCTTCCTCCGCCGGCTGCGCGATGTCGACGACGAAGCGGATTACCGGGCTTGGCAGGCAGGTAAGCCATGCCATTGATGAGGATTTCGCCGCGACATATCATTGTTTTAATTCGGATCGCGCGCGTCACGCAGGCGCGTTGGCTGCGTCGTTTGCTGTTTTGGACCGGCGCCTTGTTGGTGGCCGTGGCAGCGATTTTGCTCGCCAGTTGGGCCAATTCGGCTCAAGACCTATATTTCTGGGTCATACGGCAGGGCGCGGCGCGTGGGCTTGGGTTCTTCCCAGCGTTTGTGCTGACCCCTTTGGGGTTGATGCTCTCCCTTTTGCTCACCCGAAAGGTTTTTCCCGGCGCGCAAGGCAGCGGCATCCCGCAAGCCATCGCGGCGCTTCGCATGCAAAATCCAGAAACCATCCGCGCGGTGCTCTCGCTCCGAATTGCTGTTGGCAAAATCCTCCTAACGCTACTTGGGCTCGCTTGCGGCGCTTCGATCGGCCGCGAGGGGCCGACCGTGCAAGTGGGGGCGGCGCTGATGTTCAACATTGGGTTTTTGTTGCGCAACCCGGAGCGGGATTTGCAGCGGGCGCTGATTTTGGCGGGAGGGGCCGCCGGCATCGCCGCCGCGTTCAACACGCCGCTTGCCGGCGTGATGTTCGCGGTGGAAGAACTCGCCGGCTCGTTTGAGGCGCGCACCAGCGGAACCACGCTCACCGCCGTGATCGTGGCGGGGATCGCCACGCTCGCTTTGGTTGGAAATTATACGTATTTCGGCTCGACCGCGGCGGATCTCGCCATCGGCCCCGGCTGGCTTGCCGTGCTGCTTTGTGGCGTGGTGGGCGGTGGTGCCGGCGGCCTTTTCGCCTTCACGCTCTTGAATTTCACCGCCGGCTTGCCGGGCGCGCTCGGGCAGTGGATCGCGCGCCGGCCGATGTTGTTCGCCGCGGGCTGCGGCCTTCTGCTGGCGCTGATTGCCTGGGCTTCCGACGGGCGCACCTCCGGCACCGGGTACGCCGTGGCGCGGGCAGTTATCGAGGGGCGTGCTTCGGTGCCCTGGAGCTACCCGTTTTTGAAGTTCGCCGCCACGGTCGTTTCCTATATCAGCGGCATTCCGGGGGGCATCTTCGCGCCTTCGCTTTCGGTGGGCGTGGGCTTCGGCGCGCTGCTCGCACCCTTGGTGCCGAGCGCTTCGCCGGCCGCCATGGCGTTGCTCGGCATGGTGGGCTATTTCGCGGGCGCGGTGCAAGCGCCGATTACCGCTGCGGTCATTGTGATGGAGATGACGAGCAACCAAGCGATGACGGTGCCCTTGTTGGCAACGGCGATGGTGGCATTCGGGGTTTCGCGATTGATTTGCCGCCGTTCCCTCTACGGTGCCTTGGCGGACCGTTTTCTAGAGGCAACGCGGCCCCGCAGTTAGCCACGCACGACGGCGGAGCGCATGCGCCGGATGCCCACCCGCCTTTCGCCAACGAAACTTGCAAGCGCGCGTTCCCGCGCCGCGCGATGATCGACGATTGGCGCCGGATAGGTGGTGCCGAGCTTTACCCCCGCGGCATCGAGAACCGCAGGCGGAGCTTCCCAAGGCCGATGAATGAAACGGGCAGGAAGCCTTGCCAGCTCCGGCACGAACTTTCGGACGTAATCGCCGTTGAGATCGAATTTCTCGCCCTGCAAAACCGGATTGAAGATGCGGAAATACGGGGCCGCATCGGCACCGCACCCGGCAACCCATTGCCAACCCGCGGCATTGTTTGCGAGATCGGCATCGACAAGCGTATCCCAAAACCATCGCTCGCCGTACTGCCACGGCAGAAGCAGATGCTTCACCAAGAACGACGCGCAAACCATCCGCGCGCGATTATGCATCCAACCGGTCTGCCAGAGCTCGCGCATGCCGGCATCGACAATGGGATACCCTGTGCGTCCGCGCTGCCAGCTGGCCAGCGCTTTTGCATCCTCCGCCCACGGAAACGCCTGAAAACGCGCATCCAGAGGTTCCTCCGGCAACGACGGAAAGGCAAAGAGGAGATGGTAGCTGAACTCGCGCCAACCGAGTTGGCGCAAAAATGCTTTTGCGTTTGGGTGGGTTTTCGCCGCATGCCAGACCTGACGCGGGCTGATCTCCCCCCAATGGAGATGCGGCGAGAGCCGCGAGGTCCCCGCATGGTCCGGCCGATCACGTTCGCTTTCGTAATGATCAAGCGCCTTGGCCAAGAACGCATCAAGCCGAGCCCGGGCGCCCGCTTCGCCGGGCTGCCACGCCGCCTGCAAGCCGCCGGCCCAGTTCGGCGCCGTCGGCAGAAGCCGCCAGTCTTCCAGCCGTTCTCCGGCCGGAAGCTTGAAACCGCGCAAGAATGACAAATCGGGCGCGCCCTCCGGTTCGCTCGGCTCGGGCGCAGCAAGACAGGCTCGCCAGAACGGTGTAAACACGCGAAAAGCTTCGCCGTTTCGTGTGCGAATGGACGTCGGTTCGAACAGAAGCGAAGCGTTGAAGCTCGCCACCTTAACGCCCTCCGCTCGAAGCGCGCTCTTGATCTGCCGGTCGCGCTGCACCGCCCAAGGTTCATAGAGCCGGTTCCAGAAAACCGCTCGCGCGCCGGTTTCGCGCACCAGGCGAGGCAGAACGAGGGCGGCAGGACCACGGAGCAAAAGCAAATCAAGGCCGCTCTTGGCGAAAGAGCTTTTCAAAGCCGCGAGGCTATGGTGCAGCCACCAGCGGGCTGCGCCGCCTGCGGCCCAAGTTCCGGGCGCGTGCTCGTCCAGAATATAGACAGGAACGATCGGCTGTCCCAGAGCCGAAGCGGCCCTCAAAGCGGGATTATCCGAGATTCTAAGATCGTTACGAAACCACACTATTGCAGGCGGTGTCTCCACTCCTGATTACCCTTCCGCTAAGAGCGCGCTGCAGTTTCGAAAAAAATTGCAAAGGATGCCGACGGCTACGCCGCTTTTTGCTTCGCCTGAATAAGTTGCACGAAGTCGCCGACGGAACGGAGCCGATCGATCTCGCGCGAGCGGGTCTTGATTCCGAAGCGCTCCTCGACCGCGATCAGAATCGAAACCATTCGGATTGAATCCCATCCGGGCACATCCTTGGCTGTGGTCTCCGGCGTTACGATCAGTTGATCATCGGCAAAGGTTTCGCGCAAAATCTCCGTCAGCCCAGCCAGAATTTCCTCCTCCGTCATCGTTTATTCCTCCACAATTCCGATATGGGTTTCGCGCGGCACATAATCGTTCAATGGAAGCACGAACCGAGCAACACCGCTCTCGCTCTCGGCAACCGGCGCAAAACCTAGTCTCGGATAGTGCTCCGCAACCATTCCGTTGCGCGATGACGGACGATATTCACCCAGCAATCTCCGCGCGCCGAGGCGATTCGCCTCCGATGCCAGAACGTTCAGGGTTGCCTCTTCCACGCCCCGGCCCAAAACTCGGCAACTCATCAACCATGTATCGAGATAAAGGTCGCCGTTTTCCTGCAACCGCCCGATCAGAACCGCAATAATGCCGTTATCGCCGAGCCGATCCAGCAAGCGGAATTGCAGCCCGACAATATTGGGGTCTTGCATCATCATGCGCACTTCTTCCTCGGTATAGCGGCGCGTGGTCAGGTTGAACTGATTGGTTTTGTTGATCAGCTGCGTGACGCGTTGCAACCCGACGGTATCAAACCGGCGCCAGAGCAGACGCATTTCCAGGCTGCGCAAATAGGAATCGAGATCCGTGGCCTGCTCTTGAAGCAGCGCGCGTTCGCGATTGGCTTGGTATTGCTTTGTGCGCGCGCGATCTTCCGCCGTGATCGCGATTGCTTCGAAATAGCCGGATTGGGCCAAGCATTCGGCATAAAGTGCCGGATCGTCCGGAAGTTCCGGAACCGCAACCATCGGCAATTCCTTGCGCACCAGCTCGCGCTCGAACGGATTGTCATCGGCAAAAACAAGGGCATCGAGCCCGATATTGAGTTCCTTTGCAATCGTGCGGATATTTGCCGCCTTGTCGTTCCAATTCGCGATAAAACAGGAAATATCGGAAAGTTTCAGCCGCATTTCCGGATGCACTTCAAACGGGGAGCGCGCAACATCGGGATCATTCTTGGAACAGACGGCAAGAATAACCCCGCGCTCGGAAAGCGCTCGCACATAGTCCTGAAAAGCGAGATACGCTTCTCCGAGTGCGCTTCCTTGGCCGAGCACCAGCCCTTCCACCCCGTCATCGCCGACCACGCCGCCCCAGAGCGTATGATCCAGATCTAGCACGAGGCATTTGCGGGAACGTCCCTGCATGGCGGCAAGCAGGCGGCCGATCAGATCGCCATAAAACGGCCCGGCTGCGGGGCTGATTTCCTGTTTGCCCCGGTGCCACCATACCGGGTCATGCCAGGCATCCAGCCCATGGCGCATCGCCCAGCTATCCACCGAGACGAGGCTCACGCCCTCTTTTGCTGCAATCTCACGAAGCTTCGCATTCAGCTGCAAGAGAGACGCCGCCGGCGCCCCCGGCATGGCGTGTTCGTTGTCTCCGAGCAAAGGGGGCAAAACAGGCAAGGCAGTTTGTTGCAAAACCTGGGCATGCAGGCGTTCGCGCGCGAGATGCCAAAGCGTGCGCAGCCGCTCGAGGGCGTCATTCATGGCGCTCCCGGCCTGCTCGGCATCGCCCGGCGGCGTGAAACCAGACGCGAGATGGCGCGCATCAAAAGCAAACAAAACAATGTCTGGTTGGAAACGATAAAGCGCCGAGGCTTCGTTGAAAAGCTCTTGCCAATATTGGCCGTAATCCGGCTCGTAGCAAGAAAGCCAAATCCCACGGCGCAACGCGCCGACGCGTATGCCGGGAAGAAGGTGCGCGCTTGTCGAAGAGGAAAGCACCGCAAGCCGAACCGGGCGCGTGGCAAGCTCCTTCGGCGGCACATCCGCGTAATGACGCCGGAGCAGACGGTCAAGCCGCTCGGTTTGCAGGAGATCGATCCGGTAATTGGCGAGCGCGGTAAGTTCCGTCCAGCTCACCTCGTCCTGCTGTTCCAGAGCCTTGATACGGGCATTCCACCCGAGATCCGCTGGCAGCCAGCCGAATTCGGGCCTAAGCATCGCGCATCCCTTCTCCGCTTATGCCGAGCTAGCAAGCCGCAAATCGCCGGCTCCGTCAAGCCTGCCGGCACGGAGAGCCGAACGAACAGGCTGCGGCGTTATGATTGGCTCCGCCCTGCTTGCCAAAGCGCAAGTGCTTTTTCGGCAACGGCAAGCCACGTACGGCGGGCTTCCTCGGTATCCCATTGCTCGCGAAAATGGCGCGGCATATAGGCTTTTATGATCCCTTCGCCAAACGGTTCCACGCTTGCTGGCGGATGAATTTCCGCGTAAGGGGAAACCCAGAGAAGCACGTTATTTTGGTTGTAACGGCGCAATGCTTGCGAAAGCGCGACAATGCTTTCGACGGGTTGGCGTTCCGGTTCCTTGAACACGAAAAGTTTCTCGCTTTCTTCCAGCTCTTCAATGAGCTTTTCCCGCAAGAAAGAAAGCCGGGATAACTCCCTTTCCAACAATTGCTCGGCCGGCATGTCATCTTTCTTGACAAAGGTATGCCGCAAAGAGCCGTAAGCAGTGTCAAGAACAATGTATTCGCCGTCCGGATTGACTTCCACCTTGGTATAGCCGAGCTCGCCAATCTTCGTAAACCGATCCTCAAGCATTGCGATCAGGCTCCGCAGCGGCGTCGTGCCGAAGCGCAGCAATCCGAGAGGTTCGGCATGAAACGCTCGTTGAACAACCCCTAACTCGCAATCTTGGCCGAGGCTTTGCAAGTGCAGGAACAATTCTATATGCGCGCCGTTCTCATTTTTTGCAGCCGGAGGCGGCTCTTCCGAAACCGCATAAGCCGCATCGGCAGCCGAGGTTTCGTTCTGCTGCTCGGTTTGATAAAGCCGCGCCTTGAAAAAACAAAAAGCAAGCAAGCGCGCGTCCGGATTATCGCTATAATCGCAAGGGCGCGCGGCATCAGGATGTTCAAAGCATATCGTGATCCGGTCTTCCCCTTCCGCGAGCTCAAAATCGAACCCGATCACCGAATGCCCGAAAACATGCAGCGCGCCGACATTTCGCCCGTTTACCGAAGCAGCCAAGCGTTGCGAAGGCACGACGCCGGCAACCACGTAAGGGTGTAGCTCCAGCTCTATGGTAAACTTGGCACTGCCCGGCGGGCGTTTAAACAAGAGCATGCTGCGATGCCCGACGGTCCAAGTCCATGATTCCTCGGGGAAACTCCAGCCCTCAAGCTGAAACATCGCGCTGTTGCCGACGGCGCCGAACTCCACGGCTTCCACGAGTTGAAGTTTCCGGGCAGGTTCTGCCGCCTGCTGCTTGCCCCCCGATTGTTCCAGGCTCTCGACGTCTAGGGACATGCCTCACTCCCAAGCGGTTCGGCACCGCTGTCCCGCTGTTCGCAACTTACCGCGGCGCAGCCAAGGCTTTACCGGGAAATATTGCCCGATTTATACCACCCGACGCAAGAGACGGACAACCTTTCCGGTTTGCTTGCGCGACGCGCTCAGAACGGAGCACGGTTTGCGCCGGCCGTTCGGCGCCCGCGAGCCCGCGCGCCGCTTTGCGGATTTAACGCCGAGCGCGCCCGGTTCGCCACAAAAGATAGGCTTGTTCGAGAATCGCAACCCAGGCGTTGCGGCAATCCGGCATTTGCCATTCCTTCGGAAAATAGCGATGGATGTAAGCCTTGATCACGCCGTCGTGAACGCTTTCCACCATCGTGCTGGGATGGCGCTCGTCATGCGGGGCAACCCAAAGGAGTGCATTGCGCGGGTTATACCGGCGCAGCGCTTGCGAAAGCCGCAGCATATCCTCGGCAGGTCGCGGTTCGTGATGCTTGAAGACGAAAAGCTTTTCCCCTTCTTCAAGATCATGCAGCAGCTTGCGCTTCAGAAAGCTGATGCGCTTCTGTTCGCGGGCAAGCAATTGCTCAGGAGACAACGCCGTTTTGTTAATCCAGGTATGCCGGCTTGAGCCGTAAGCCGTATCATAAACGATGTATTCATTGAGATGGTCGGGTTCGGCCTCGGTATATTCGGGCAAGCCGAGTTTTTCAAAACCGGCCTCCAGCATGGCAAGCAAGCTCGGCAAAGGCGTAGTGCCGAAACGCAGCAAGCCGAGCGGCTCCGCATCAAATGCCCGCTGAATCATGCCGAGCTCGCAGTCACAACCAAGGCTTTCCAAATTCAAGAACATCTCCGTAAGGGAAGGGTTCTGCGCGCCGGCCGCCTTGGATCGAGCGCTCTCAAAACCGTCAACGCGAATGGGCAATGCGCTTTCCGCTTTCGTTTCCATCCGGTAGAGCCGAAGGCTGCGAAAGTAAAAGCTCAGGGCGCGCCGGTCTTCGCTCCGGCTGTGCTCGCAGGGGCGTGCCGCGTCCGGATGCTGAAAGCAGAGTTTGATCACGGGCTCATCTGCGCCCACATCAAACTCAAACCCGATAACCGAGCGGGCCGCCACGCGAAGCGCCGCAATCGCCCGGCCATTGACCAACACGGCAAGCCGTTGCGAGGGAAGCGAGTCGGGAACAACAAAGGGCTGGAGATCTATCTCAACCACCAGGTGCCGGTCTTCCGGGCGCCGAGAGAGCAGAACCATGCTTTCGGAACCGATTGCCCAGGTGGCGAATTGCTCGGTATGGCTCCAGCCATCCAGCAAATAGGCCTCGCTATTGCCGCCAAGGCCGAAATCGACCCTATGAATAAGCTCTAAGTTTCCCTTCGGCGCAAACGGGGCGGCCTGAACACCCTGCTGCTGACGTTCAAGAACGGCGGACATTGTGAGCTCTCCCGAAACCAAGCGCAGCTATCGCCCCGCCGCGTTGTTCGCCTTATTGTCTCTCATCCGCCCAAGACAAAAACCGCAGAGCGAAAGCGTCTGCCTATTTACAATCAGCACGCGTATGCATGCAACAGATGTTTTGCGAATTCCGGGGCAAGGAGGGCCGAAACCTAGCCGCGGCGCGGCAAGCCCTCGGAGATTTCCGGGCGAATGCCCGCGATGGTTGTCAACAGGGTATGAAGCCCGAAGCCAAGGAAAAGCAGCCCGGCGCCGCGTCGGAACCACGCGGCATAGCTCCGGTAGAAACGGCGCACAGGGGCGGCGCCCGCGGCGCAGATCAAAATCGCATCGGCAGCGAGAATGCCGGCCGCTACCGCAACCAGAAGCGCAGGCAAGCGCGCCGCCGTGAGGTTCGGCCCGGCGCTTGCCAGCAAAGCGGTATAGGTTGCCAGCGCCACCGGATAACCTTTCGGATTGGTCATTCCGAAAGCAAGCCCGTGCAGCCCCGGCCGGGGCAAAGTTTCCGGCTCCGCAAGCCGGCCCGACGCGAAGAGCGCGCGCCCGCCGAGCCATGAGAGATATGCCCCGGAAATCAGGCCCAGTGCGGTAAACACGCCGGCGCCGAGCGCGTGCGCCCCGATCAGAGCCACCAGGGCCAGCGCATTCCAAAGCAAATCCCCGGTCAGGTTGCCGAGCACAAAAAGGCTGCCCGCCCGGCGCCCCTGCTCCGCGGCAATGGCCAACAAAGCAAGAAATGCCGGGCCGGGCACCAAAATATAGATGGCGCCGCCCAAGAGAGCCTTCAGCCAGACCATCTCCGGCGCTCCCCCATGCCCGGCAGCAGCCGCCGCGGGCGCGGCCCCTCGGGCAAGGTCATTCCGCCGCCATAGAGCGATCCGGAATCGCCGGCGTGGCAGAAGGCAAGCGTTGCCGGTCACGTCCGGCAGCAATCGCGCGCAGCCGATTCATCACGCTGCCGGTTCCGGCCGGAATCAACCGGCCGACGATGACGTTTTCCTTAAGCCCGGTCAGCTCGTCCACCTTGCCGGCGACGGCGGCTTCCGTCAGCACGCGCGTGGTCTCCTGGAACGAAGCCGCGCTGATGAAGCTGTGCGTCTGCAAGCTCGCCTTGGTAATGCCCTGAAGCACCGGGGTTGCGGTGGCCGGCCGCTCGCCCGCTTGCAGGCGCTTGGCGTTCTCCGCTTCGAAATCCAACCGGTCGACCTGCTCGCCCACCAAGAAGGTGGTATCGCCGGGGTCGACAATTTCCACCTTCTGCAGCATCTGCCGAACGATCACCTCGATGTGCTTGTCATTAATCTTCACGCCCTGCAGGCGATAGACATCCTGGATCTCGTTCACCAGATACTCCGAAAGGGCCTCCACCCCGAGCACGCGCAGAATATCGTGCGGAACGCGCGGGCCGTCCACCAACGGGTCGCCCTTGCGCACGAAATCTCCTTCCTGAACCGAAATATGCTTTCCTTTCGGGATCAGGTATTCCATCTCCTCGCCGGTTTCATCGTTTTTCACGATAATGCGGCGCTTGGCCTTGTAGTCCTTGCCGAACTCCACCCGCCCGTCGATTTCCGCGATAATCGCGTGGTCCTTCGGGCGCCGCGCTTCAAAGAGCTCGGCAACGCGCGGCAAGCCGCCGGTAATGTCGCGGGTTTTGCCGCCCTCGCGCGGAAGCCGGGCCAGCACGTCGCCGGCATGCACCTCGGCCCCGTTCTCCACGGAAAGAATGGAATCCGGGGGAAGGAAGTAGCGTGCATCGTTGCCCGTCGGCAGCCGCACCACTTCGCCTTTGGCATCCCGAAGCTGCAGTCTGGGCCGCAAGTCCGCCCCGCGCCCGGCCTGTTTGTAGTCCACCACGACTTTGGAGCTCAAACCCGTCACCTCATCGACCCGCTCCACCAGAGTGATGCCCTCGATCAAATCAAGGTATTCCACCCGGCCGGCGCTTTCGGTGATGATCGGCAAAGTGTAGGGATCCCATTCGGCAAGCCTCTGGCCGCGCGTAACATGCGCGCCTTCATCCACCAACAGCCGCGCGCCGTAGGGAACGCGATAGCGCGCCCGTTCGCGTCCTTTCTCGTCGGAAATAACGATCTCACAGTTGCGCGACATCACAATCGGCACGTTCTGGCTGTTCAGCACCACGTTTCGGTTGCGAACGGACACCGTGCCTTCGTGGCTTGCCTCCACGGCCGATTGTTCCGCGCCGCGCTGCGCCGCCCCGCCGATGTGGAAGGTGCGCATGGTGAGCTGGGTGCCCGGCTCGCCGATGGATTGCGCGGCAATCACGCCGATCGCCTCGCCCACGTTCACCGGCATGCCGCGCGCGAGATCGCGCCCATAGCAACGAGCGCAGACGCCGACGCGCGAATCGCAAGTCAGCACGGAACGGATTTTCACCGCTTCCACGCCGGCCTTTTCGATGCGATCGGCGGCTTCCTCCTCGATCATCCGATTGCGTTCGACAAGAATCTCCCCGGTGCTCGGGTCGAGCACGTCTTCCGCGGCCGTGCGGCCGAGGATGCGTTCCGAAAGGCTTGCCACAACCTCGCCGCCGTCCATCACGGCGCGAACGGTGAGCCCGCGTTCCGTGCCGCAATCCTCCTCAACCACGATGCAGTCTTGCGCAACATCCACCAGGCGTCGGGTCAGATAGCCGGAGTTCGCCGTCTTCAGCGCCGTATCCGCCAACCCCTTGCGGGCGCCGTGCGTGGAGTTGAAAAACTCCAAGACGGTCAGGCCCTCTTTGAAGTTGGAAATAATCGGCTGTTCGATAATCTCGCCCGAAGGCTTGGCCATAAGGCCGCGCATTCCGGCAAGCTGGCGCATTTGCGCAGGCGAGCCGCGGGCGCCGGAATGGCTCATCATCCAAACGGAATTGATCGGCCGGCCCGGCTCTTGCTTTCCAATCTCGCGCATCATCGCGGCCGCAACCGCATCGGTGCAGCGCGACCACGCGTCCACCACCTTGTTGTAGCGCTCGCCGGCGGTGATCAGGCCGTCTTGATATTGCTGTTCAAACTCCTTCACCTCGGCTTGCGTGCGCCGAATAAGCTCTTCTTTTTCGGCCGGAATAATCAAATCGTCCTTGCCGAAGGAGATTCCGGCCTTGCAGGCCTGCGCGAAACCAAGGCCCATCAGCCGGTCGGCAAAAATCACGCATTCTTTTTGCCCGCAGCTGCGATAGACGACGTCGATAACGTCCGAGATGTTTTTCTTGGTCAACAATTTGTTGACAAGAGCAAACGGAACATCCGGGTGCCGCGGCAGAATCTGGCCGATCAACACGCGGCCCGGCGTGGTCACCACCAGTTCCGGTCGGGTCTTGCCGTCGGGCCCCATGGTCTCCAACCGGATCCGAATCTTATCGTGCAAGCCGATCGCCTTCGCCGCAAGCGCGAGTTCCATCTCCCCGACATTGGCAAAAGCCGGCGCGCGTTCGTCCGGTGTGGCCAAGAACTCGGGCGTTTCCAACGAAAGATAATAGAGGCCGAGCACGATGTCCTGACTCGGAACAATAATAGGCTTGCCGTTAGCCGGGCTGAGAATATTGTTCGTGGACATCATCAGCACCCGCGCCTCAAGCTGCGCTTCCAGGCTGAGGGGGATGTGCACGGCCATTTGATCGCCGTCGAAGTCCGCGTTGAAGGCGGTGCAAACCAACGGATGCAATTGAATCGCCTTACCTTCGATCAGCACGGGTTCGAAAGCTTGAATCCCAAGCCGATGCAGCGTCGGCGCGCGGTTCAACAGCACCGGATGTTCGCGAATCACCTCTTCCAGAATGTCCCAAACTTCCGGGCGTTCCTTCTCCACCATGCGTTTCGCCGCCTTGATCGTTGCCGCATGGCCGTATTTTTCCAGCTTGCTGTAGATAAAGGGCTTAAATAGCTCCAGCGCCATTTTCTTCGGCAGGCCGCACTGATGCAGTTTCAGCTCCGGCCCGACGACGATCACCGATCGGCCGGAATAATCCACCCGCTTGCCGAGCAGGTTCTGTCGAAAGCGGCCCTGCTTGCCCTTCAGCATATCCGAAAGCGATTTCAGCGGACGCTTGTTGGCGCCGGCAATCGGGCGACCGCGACGACCGTTGTCGAACAGCGCGTCGACCGCTTCCTGCAGCATGCGCTTTTCGTTGCGAACGATAATATCCGGCGCGCGGAGTTCGATCAGCCGCTTCAGCCGGTTGTTACGATTGATAACACGCCGATAGAGATCGTTGAGATCCGAAGTGGCGAAGCGGCCGCCGTCGAGCGGCACCAGCGGGCGAAGTTCCGGCGGTATCACCGGAATCACATCCATGATCATCCATTCCGGACGCGCCCCGGATTCGGCGAAAGCCTCCACCAGCTTCAAACGCTTCACCAGCTTCTTGCGCTTTGCTTCGCTGGTGGTTTCCTTCAATTCGCTGCGGAGCTTGACTTTTTCCTCGTCGAGGTCGATCGCCTGCAGCATTTGCTTGATTGCTTCCGCGCCGATCGCGGCCCGGAACGCATCTTCGCCGAATTCGTCCTGCTTGGCGATCAGTTGCTCTTCGGTGAGCAACTGGCGCATTTTCAGATCGGTAAGCCCCGGCTCCAGCACCACATAATTTTCGAAGTAGAGGATTTTCTCCAACTCTTTCAGCGTCATATCGACCATCAGGCCGATACGGCTCGGCAACGACTTCAAAAACCAGATATGCGCAACCGGCGAGGCAAGCTCGATATGCCCCATGCGTTCGCGGCGCACTTTCGCCAGCGTCACCTCAACCCCGCATTTTTCGCAAATAATACCGCGGAACTTCATCCGCTTGTATTTGCCGCAGAGGCATTCGTAGTCCTTGATAGGACCGAAGATCCTCGCGCAGAACAAACCGTCCCGCTCCGGTTTGAACGTGCGGTAGTTGATGGTCTCGGGTTTCTTGATCTCGCCGTACGACCACGACCGGATCTGCTCCGGAGACGCAATCGAAATGCGGATCCGGTCAAAAGTCATGGCCTGGCCGGTTTGGCCGAGTATTTTCAAAAGCTCGTTCATGAGTGGCTTACCTCTGTTCGGCGCCCCGTTGTTCCTTTCGGTTGCCGTCGGAAGCGGATTTCCGCAAACCTCCGCGCGGCATCCTTAAACCGGTCGGCTATCGAGCTCGACATTAAGACCGAGAGAGCGAAGTTCTTTCACCAAAACATTGAAGCTTTCCGGAATGCCCGCCTCGAAGGTGTCTTGGTCGCGCACGATCGCCTCATAGACTTTGGTGCGGCCCGAAACGTCGTCGGACTTCACGGTCAGCATCTCCTGCAACGTATATGCAGCACCATAAGCTTCCAAAGCCCATACCTCCATTTCTCCGAAGCGCTGGCCGCCGAATTGGGCTTTGCCGCCCAGCGGCTGCTGCGTCACCAAGCTATACGGACCGATGGAGCGCGCGTGGATCTTGTCGTCCACCAAATGATGCAGCTTCATCATATAAATGTAGCCGACGGTCACCTTGCGCTCAAACGGCTCGCCGGTGCGTCCGTCGATCAACGTCGTCTGGCCGCTTACATCAAGCTTCGCTTCCCGCAGCATCGCTTCGATATCGCCGATCCGTGCGCCGTCGAAAACCGGCGAAGCAATCGGCACGCCGCGGCTGAGAATGCGTGCGAACTCGTCAAGCTCGGCGTCGGAAAGCTTGGCAATCTGCTGCTCGTAAATCTCATCGCCGTAGATTGTCCGCAGCTTTTCCGCCAAATCCTTGCGCTTGCTCTGATCGCGACGATACGCCTCCACCAATGCCCCCACTTGCCGGCCCAAAGCGGCGCACGCCCAACCGAGATGGGTTTCAAAAATCTGCCCGACATTCATTCGGCTCGGCACGCCAAGCGGGTTGAGCACAATATCGACGGGCGTCCCGTCCTCCAAAAACGGCATATCCTCAATCGGCACCACGCGGGAAACCACGCCTTTGTTGCCGTGCCGTCCGGCCATCTTATCGCCCGGTTGCAGCTTGCGCTTCACCGCAATAAAGACCTTTACCATCTTCATCACGCCGGGCGGCAACTCATCGCCGCCTTGCAGCTTGGCAACCTTTGATTGGAAGCGGTCTTCCAACCGTTGCACAGCGGCATCGAATTCGCGCTTCAGGGTTTCGATCTCCGCCATCACCGCATCGTCCTGAAGCGGGATATTGCGCCATGCCCCGCGCGGGTGTTCGGCAAGAATCGCTTCGGTAATCACCGTGCCGGCCTTAATGCCCTTAAAGCCGCCCGCCGCCTTGCGGCCGAGCAGCTTTTCCTGCAGCCGGTTGTAGAAAGACCGCTCCTGGATCGCTTTTTCGTCGTCGCGGTCCTTGGCAAGACGTTCGATTTCGGCGCGCTCGATGGCCATGGCGCGCTCGTCTTTTTCTACGCCGCGGCGGCTGAAGACGCGCACATCCACCACCGTGCCGGAAACCCCGGGCGGAAGCCGAAGCGAAGTATCGCGCACGTCGGAAGCTTTTTCGCCGAAGATCGCGCGCAGCAATTTCTCTTCCGGCGTCATCGGGCTTTCGCCTTTCGGCGTGACCTTGCCCACCAAAATATCGCCGGGGTTGACTTCGGCGCCGATGTAAACAATCCCGGCCTCATCGAGGTTCCGCAGCGCCTCTTCGCCGACATTGGGGATATCGCGCGTAATTTCCTCCTGGCCGAGTTTGGTATCGCGCGCCATCACTTCAAATTCCTCGATGTGGATCGAGGTAAAAACGTCATCGCGCGCGATGCGCTCGGAAATCAAAATGGAGTCCTCGAAATTATAACCGTTCCACGGCATGAAGGCGCACAGAACGTTTCTGCCGAGCGCCAGTTCGCCGAGTTCCGTCGAAGGACCGTCGGCAATAATATCGCCTTCCTTCACCCGATCGCCGACCCGTACCAGCGGCCGCTGGTTGATGCAGGTCGACTGGTTGGAACGCTGAAACTTCCGCAAGCGGTAAATATCAACGCCCTTGGTGGTGCCGTCTTCGTTGGTGGCCCGCACCACAATGCGCTCGCCGTCGATCTGATCCACAACGCCGGCCCGGCGCGCAATAATGGTGGCACCCGAATCCCGCGCCACCGCCTCTTCCATGCCGGTGCCGACCAGCGGCGCTTCGGCTTGAATCAGCGGCACCGCTTGGCGCTGCATGTTGGAACCCATCAACGCGCGGTTGGCGTCATCGTTTTCCAGAAACGGAATCAGCGCCGCCGCCACCGAAACCAGCTGCTTCGGCGAGACGTCGATCGCATCGACCTGATCGGCAGGTACCAGACGGAATTCGCCGCCCTTGCGCACCGAGACCAAGTCTTCGACAAGATACCCTTCTTCGTCGGTTTTCGCATTTGCCTGCGCAACCGTAAGCTTTTCCTCTTCCATTGCGGAGAGATATTTCCAACCCGGCAGCACTTTACGGTTTTTTACGGGCCGATACGGCGTTTCAATGAAACCGTATTTATTCACCCGCGCGTAGGTCGCCAGCGAATTGATCAAGCCGATATTCGGCCCTTCCGGCGTCTCGATCGGGCAAATACGGCCGTAATGCGTCGGATGCACGTCGCGCACTTCAAACCCCGCGCGTTCGCGCGTGAGCCCGCCGGGACCGAGCGCGGAAAGGCGGCGCTTATGCGTTACTTCCGAAAGCGGGTTGGTTTGGTCCATAAACTGGCTGAGCTGCGAGGAGCCGAAAAACTCTCGCACCGCCGCCGCCGCCGGCTTGGCGTTAATCAAATCGTGCGGCATGACGGAATCGATATCGACACTGCTCATGCGTTCGCGGATGGCACGTTCCATGCGCAGAAGGCCGATGCGATACTGGTTCTCCATCAGCTCGCCAACGGAACGAACGCGGCGGTTGCCGAGATTATCGATATCGTCGATATTGCCGCGCCCGTCTTTCAAATCGCATAGCGTCTTGACCGTCCGCAGGATATCTTCCTTGCGCAGCACGCGGACCGAATCATCGGTCTCCATGCCGAGGCGCATATTCATCTTCACCCGTCCCACGGCGGAAAGATCGTAGCGTTCCGGGTCGAAGAACAAGCCGCGGAACAGCGCTTCCGCCGTTTCCAGGGTGGGCGGTTCGCCCGGCCGCATCACGCGGTAAATATCGATCAGCGCGTCTTCGCGGTTGGAGTTCTTGTCCACCACCAGCGTGTTGCGCAGCCAGGGGCCTTTTTGCTGGTCGATCGCAAGCGTGGGCAGCCGCTCGATGCCGGCCTCTTCCAGCAGGGTAAGCTTCGCCTCGGTAATTTCCTCGCCGGCTTCGGCGTAAATCTCCCCGGTTTGGTAATTCACCAAATCTTCCGCCACATAGCGGCCGATCAGATCCGCGCGCCCGGTCAGCACTTCCCGCGTCGTCTCGGCAATTTTGCGGGCGGCACGCGCGGTGAGCTTGGTATCGGCTTCCGCCACCACCGCGCCGGTTTCCGCATCCACCAACGGCTCCAGCAGCTTCACGCCTTTGAACGATTGCGGATCAAACGGCCGTGCCCAGCCTTTCGGCGTGCGGGTATAGACGATCTGATCGTAAAAATAATTCAGGATTTCCTCGGCATCCATGCCGGTGATCTCGGCCGGATCAACGCTTTTGCCTTCGGCGGCACGCGCGGCGCGCAACTCTTCCGTCGCCTTGCTGTCCAAGGCATAAAGCAGCGTCGTCACCGGCAGTTTGCGCTTGCGATCGATGCGCACGTAAATCAAATCCTTGGCGTCGAACTCGAAATCGAGCCACGAACCGCGATAGGGAATAATGCGCGCGGCAAAAAGAAACTTGCCGGAAGCGTGCGTCTTGCCCTTGTCGTGATCGAAGAACACGCCGGGGGAGCGGTGCATTTGGCTCACGATCACCCGCTCGGTGCCGTTGACGATGAAGGTACCGTTATCCGTCATCAACGGCATATCGCCCATATAGACAGGTTGTTCTTTAATGTCGCGGATCGAACGCGCCCCGGTATCTTCGTCCACGTCCCAGACGATCAGGCGCAAAATCACCTTCAGCGGCGCGGCATAGGTCATGCCGCGTTGCATGCACTCTTCGACGTCGTATTTCGGTTCTTCGAATTCGTAGGAGACGAATTCCAAACGGCCCCGCCCGGCGAAATCATCAATCGGAAAGACCGATTTGAAGACCTCCTGCAGGCCGGAATGCGTGCGCCGATCGGGCGCAACGTGCATTTGCAAAAATGCTTCGTAGCTCGCCCGCTGCACATCGATCAGGTTCGGCATCGGGGCCACATCGGGGATGCGGCCGAAATTTTTGCGAATACGCTTGCGTCCGGTAAAAGATCCGTTCATTGCGTTCATGCTCTTCCCTCGAGCAAACGGGCCGAAGGCCCTTCTTCAGCAACGGTGCGGCCAAGCTTTTGCCCCGCGGCCGCATGGGGCAGCCTCTTCCGGTGCGGCTTACTTGGACCGAAGAGAGCCGCATGTGCAGGCACACATGAAACGCTCACGCGGGCGGCAGCCGCGAACGGCTCCGCCCGAGCGCACGATTCCGAAAAACTGGCCCTGACGGGCGTGGAAAACCTGGGGTGAAGGCTCACTTAATCTCGACAGTGGCTCCCTGATCCTCAAGCATCTTCCGGATCTTTTCAGCCTCCTCCTTATTGACGCCTTCTTTCACCACCTTCGGCGCCCCTTCCACGAGATCCTTGGCCTCTTTCAGGCCAAGCCCGGTAATGGTACGGATTTCCTTGATGACGTTGATTTTCTTTTCTCCTGCTTTGGCGAGGACGACGGTAAATTCGGTCTTTTCCTCAGCCGGAGCCGCCGCGGGCGCGCCGGCAGCCGGGGCCGCCGCCACCGCAACGGGCGCCGCCGCCGATACGCCCCATTTTTCCTCTAAAAGTTTCGAAAGCTCCGCCGCCTCCAACACCGTAAGGCTGGAGAGCTCCTCCACCAACTTTGCCAAGTCCGCCATGATCAAGACCCCTCAATATGGATGTTTCAGAGATTACTTGCAAGTATTCCCGAGCTGCATAGCCCGTCCGCGTTTCCGCGGGTGCGTTCAGGCCGCCTTCTCGGCGCGGGCATAGGCCCCGAAAACCCGCGCGAGCTGGCCCGCCGGGGCCTGCAAAGCACGCGCAAGCCGCGTCGCAGGCGTGGCGATCAACCCCGCCAGCTGCGCCCGCAATGTCTCGAGTGAAGGCAACTCCGCTAACGCCTGCACGCCGGCAGCATCCAACAGCTGCGTGCCGAGCGCACCGCCCACCACAACCAGCTTCTCGTTGGTCTTGGCGAACTGAACGGCCGCTTTCGCCACCGCCACCGGATCCCGTGACCATGCCAGCGCCGTCGGCCCCTCAAGCCATGGTCTCAGGCCCTCAAACGGGGTGCCCGCCAAAGCCAGCGAGGCCAGCCGATTCTTCGCCACTTTGAAGCTTGCCCCTGCCGCCCGCATGGATCGCCTAAGCTCGGTGGCTTCCGCGACCGTTAAGCCTTGGTTGCGCGTCACCACGATCATCGACGCCGCAGCGAACATCTGGGCAAGCGAAGCGACGAATTCACGCTTCTCTGTCCGGTTCACGTCCCATCTCCTTCTCGGCCCAGGCGCACGAGGCGCCGAGCCCGGTTGCTCTCAAGACCACCCGTTCGGATGGTCCGGTTCGCCTGCCCTGAAGAGTCCTTCCGGAACTCCCCCTCATGCCCGGAAGGCGCGGGAGAAATTCTCCGGAACCGCCAAACTCCACGGAACATCTCCGCGGAGCCTGCTCACCCCATCTACCGCCCGCGGGCTTGCGCCCCTTCCGCCCCTGATGGGGCACGTGCGGTCTCGGACAGGTTCGGGCGAAGGCATAGGCTTCACCCTGCCCGCCGGCCGAAACCCGGCCGGCGTATCTCTCGGCGCGGTCGCGGCGCGCTCAGCCCGCGAGGCTGCTCACGTCCACGCGAATCCCGGGCCCCATCGTCGCACTCAACGAGACCTTCTTGACATAGGCTCCTTTGGCGCCTGCCGGCTTCGCCTTCTGGATCGCATCCACGAACGCCCGCGCATTCTCCAAAAGTTTTTCCTCGGGAAAGCTCACTTTCCCAATGCCCGCGTGGACAATGCCGGCCTTTTCGGCGCGGAATTCCACCTGGCCCGCTTTCGCCGCCGCCACCGCCCCTTTCACGTCCATCGTCACCGTGCCCAGGCGCGGGTTCGGCATCAGCCCGCGCGGCCCCAGAATTTTGCCGAGTCGGCCCACCAGCCCCATCATGTCTGGCGTGGCAATGCAGCGATCGAAATTGATCTCGCCGGCCTGGATTTTCTCCGCCAAATCCTCCGCCCCTACGATATCCGCCCCTGCCGCCAAAGCCTCCTCGGCTTTGGGGCCGCGCGCAAACACCGCCACGCGCACGGTTTTGCCGGTGCCGTGCGGCAGCCCGACCATCCCGCGCACCATCTGGTCGGCATGGCGCGGATCGATGCCGAGATTCATGGCGATTTCCACCGTCTCGTCGAATTTGGCCTTGGCGGTCGCTTTCACCAGCCGAATCGCCTCGGGAAGCGGATACGCCTTGGTGAAATCGTAGGCCTGCCGCAGCGCCTTCAGCCGCTTGCCGAGCTTCATGGCCTCAACCCTCCACCACCGAAAGACCCATCGAACGCGCCGAGCCGATCAGCATCCGCACGGCGCCTTCCAGATCGTTGGCATTCATGTCTTTCATTTTTTGCGCGGCGATCTCGCGCAATTGGCTCATTGTGACGCTGCCGATCGGGCCGCTTCTGCCGGGAGTGGGCGAGCCTTTCTCAAGCTTTGCCGCTTTCATCAAAAAATACGAGTTCGGCGGCGTCTTGGTCACGAAGGAAAAGGTGCGGTCGGCATAGGCCGTAATCACCACCGGGATCGGCATGCCCGGTTCCAGGTTCTGCGTCGCCGCGTTGAATTCCTTGCAGAACTGCATAATGTTCAGGCCGCGCTGGCCGAGCGCCGGCCCCACGGGAGGCGAAGGGTTCGCCTTCCCGGCGGGAATTTGCAATTTGATGTACCCGACAATTTTCTTCGCCATGACAATCCCCGGCTTAAGGGCTCGACCGTAAGCCGAACCCTGCTTGTGAAACCTCAGGGACCGCGGTCCCTGCGACCAGCCTCTGCCTGCTGCAAGGCCGGTCTCCCGCGTTCCAAGTGAAGCGGCGCTGCTACACGAATCGCTCGCCTTTGTCCAGCGCCGATCGGCCTCTTCCTTTGCACGGAAATCTACCCAGTTATCACCAATCGCAACCCTAACAATAACTCAGGAGGAAAACGGTATGCCTGCGCAATCTCCGCTCATTCGCGCCATTCTCGGCTTTGTGGCCGCCGCAATCGCCACCTTTACCTTCCATCAAGCCATGTGGGCCGTGCTCTGGGGTATCGGCCTGATGCCGGCGGCACCATTTCCCATGGCGCCCACGCATCCCTTCGGGGTGCCGCGAATCTTCAGCCTTGCCTTCTGGGGCGGTCTCTACGGGGCCGTTTTCGGCCTTCTTCTGCCGCGCATTCGCTGGCCGCTTTGGCAGGCCGGCATCGTGCTCGGCATTATCGCGGCGCTGGTCGGGCTTTTTATCGTCAATCCGCTCAAGCACCTGCCCGTGGCCTACGGATTCGCTTGGCGCCCCTGGGTGATTTCCCTGCTGATTAACGGCTGTTGGGGATTGGGCGTCGGCATCATTCTTCCGCTCTTGATGCCGCGCGCACCGCGCACGGCCTAAGCGATCGGGCTAAATTACCAGCTCGATCAGAAACGGGCCGCGGCGCCGGAACGATTGGGCGAGCAGATCGCCGAACGCCTCTAGGGTTTCGGCACGGGCGGCTTCCACCCCCATGCCGCCGGCCAGGCGCACCCAATCAAGCTCGGGGTTGCCGAGATCCATCAAATCCAGTGCCGTGCGCCCGGGGTTGGTGCCCACTTGCGAGAGCTCATAGAGAAGAATCGCGTATTTCCGGTTCGAAAAGATCACCGTGGTCACGTCCAGCCGCTCGCGCGCCTGGGTCCAAAGCCCTTGCAGCGTGTACATAGCCGAGCCGTCGGCTTCGAGCGTGATCACCCGCCTGCCGGGCGCGCCGATCGCCGCGCCGGTGGCCAGCGGCACGCCGGCCCCGATGGCGCCGCCCACGATTTGCAGCCAGTCATGCGGCGGGGCGGCGTGGGTGCCCGCGAAGAAGCCGCGCCCGAAACTGATGCTCTCGTCCACGATCACCGCCGCTTCCGGCATCAGCGCCGCCAGCGTCTGCGCAACCCCCTCCGGGCTGATGCGCCCACGCGCGGGTTCGGGCCGCGGGCCGGGGTCGGTCGGCGCCACTCGCGGGGCCTCGAGCTCATCGGCCAGATTCGCCAACGCCAGGCCTGCGTCCTGCTCCGGGCGAGCCAGCACCTCCAACGTGCACTCCTCGGGGTAAAGCCGGCTCGGTTTGCCGGGATAGGCGAAAAACCCAACCGGAGGCCGCGCTCCGACCAAAATCAGATGCCGGAGGCCCGCAAGCTGCTTTAACGCGGCATCGACCGGGTAATGCACCCGCTCGAGCGGCACGCGGCCCCGCCCACGGACAATGCGGGCGCAAGAGAAGGGCGCCAGCAACCGCGCCCCGGTGGCGCTCGCAATCCGATAGGCGGAGGCCAAGGCCGCCTCGTCCGCAAGCACGGCGCCGTCCAGCAGCAGCGCCGCCGGCTCACCGCGCCGGAGCACGTGCGCAACTTGGCGGATGCGGTCGGGGCTTGCCGTCGGCGGGCTTGGCACGGGCAAGGCTTCCGCCACCTCTCCGCCTTCGTTCCAGGCGACATCGGCGGGCAGAATCAGCGTTGCGATCTGGCCGGGCGAGGTGCGGGCCGCCTGCACGGCCACGGCGGCATCGCGGCCGAGGCTCGCCGCGCTCGTCACCGTCCGCACGAAGCCCGAGACCGGTCGTGCCCAGCCTTCGGTATCGGCGGTCAGCGGCGCGTCGAACGGACGATGGTAGGTGGCCTGATCGCCCACGATATTCACCATCGGCGTTCGCGCCCGACGCGCGTTGTGCAAGTTCGCCAGCGCGTTTGCCAAGCCGGGGCCGCAATGCAGTAAGGTGGCCGCCGGACGGCCGCTCATGCGGGCATAGCCGTCCGCCGCCCCGCTCACCACGCCTTCAAACAGGCAGAGCACGGCGCGCATTCCGCCAACCCGGTCTAATGCCGCGACGAAATGCATCTCCGAGGTTCCAGGATTGGCAAAGCAGACCTCAACGCCGCAGCCGGTCAGCGTCCGCACCAAGCTTTCCGCGCCTTTCATGGGCTATCGTCTCCTTCCCTTTGCGGGGGAAAGACTGCAAAGAATGCCCCTCTCTTGCAACCGCCTGCTTGCGCTTGGCAGCCCTGCCGCGCACCATGGCGCCGTAGGAAGGAGGACGTGCCCATGCCGCTTGTCGTGCTTTATGCCGAGACACTCTACCCCGATCATCGCGAAGAGCGCCGAATTTTCGGCCCCGATGTCGAGGTGCGTTTTCGCGACGCCGCCGATATCGGTGCGCTCGCCGAGGAAGATTGCGCCGCCGCCGACGGCTTGATGGTCATGCGCCATTTTCTCACGCGCGCGCATATCGCCCGTTTTCCCCGCTTGCGGGCCGTGGTGCGCATGGGCGTCGGCTACGATCGTATCGACCGCGCGGCCCTGGCCGAGCGCAATATCCTCTTTTGCAATGTCCCCGATTACGGCACCGCGGAAGTGGCCGATCATGCCATCGCGCTGGCGCTGGCGCTTCGCCGCGGCATCGCGCTTCATCACGATGCTCAGCGCGCAGATCCGCCGGCCGGCTGGGTGCACGTGCTTAACCCCATGATCCGACGCGCCGAATCGCTCACCTTCGGGATCATCGGTCTCGGCCGCATCGGCACCGCCGTGGCACTCCGCGCCAAAGCCTTCGGTTATCGCGTCCTGGCCTATGACCCCCACCAGCCGAACGGGGTGGAGCGCGGGCTTGGGATCGGGCGGGCGCGCACGCTGGAAGAATTGCTCTCCGCCGCCGATACGCTCTCCATCCACGCGCCGCTGACCAAGGAAACCAAAGGCATGCTCGGGCGCAAAGAGCTTGCCCTGCTGCCGCAGCACGCCGTGGTGATCAACACCGCGCGCGGGCCGATTCTCGACCTTGATGCGCTGGAAGAGCTGCTGCGCGAAGGGCACATCGCCGGTGCCGGGCTGGATGTCTTGCCGCAAGAGCCGCCGGTCGAGCCCCTGCCCGGCTTGCTCAAAGCCTACCGCGCGCGTGAGCCCTGGCTGGAGGGGCGATTGATCATCACGCCCCATGCCGCCTTCTATTCGCCCGAAGCCTGGCACGATATTCGGATAAAATCGGCGGAGACCATGCGCGCGGCGCTGCTCGGCCCGCATCCGCAAAACGTCATCACGCCGGATATGTATTAAGGCGCCCGGCGCTTTGCCCCGCCTGACCCGGCCATGGACAGAAACAGGCGGGGAAGGCGCCGTTAGGTCTTTTGCGCAAGCCGGAAGGGAGCGGCGCGGTAGACGCCCAAAATCCGCGCTTCGCGAGAGAAAAACATCAGCTCCTCCAGCGCGCGCGCCAGCGGCGGTTGCTCGGGGTGGCCCTCCACGTCACAGAGAAACTGCGTCGCCGTGAACTCGCCGTCGAGCATGTAGCTCTCGAGCTTGGTCATGTTCACCCCGTTCGTGGCAAAACCCCCGAGCGCCTTATAGAGCGCCGCCGGCACGTTGCGCACGCGAAAAACAAAGGTGGTCATGATGTCGGCGGCATCGGCGGGCGGCGTGCGCGGGGTTGCCGCCATCACGTAAAACCGCGTGGTGTTGTGGCTCGCGTCTTCCACGTTGCGGCGCAAGATTTGCAGCCCGTAAATTTCCGCCGCCAGCGTCGAGGCGATCGCCCCCTCGGTCGGTTTGTTCCACTCCGCCACCTGTTGCGCCGCACCCGCCGTATCGGCCGCCACCACCGCTTCCAGCTTGAGCTCCTTCAACACCCTTCGGATCTGGCCCAAAGCCACCGGATGGGAATGCACGCGTTTCAGCGTGGCGAGGCTGGCGCCGGGCGGGGCCAGCAGGTTGTGCTCGATGCGTTGGAAGTGTTCGCCGACCACGAAGAGACCCGAATCGGGCAACAAATGATGAATGTCGGGCACGCGGCCGGCCAGGCTGTTCTCGCAGGGCAGCATGGCCAGCTCCGCCGCGCCGCTGCGCACCGCTTCGATGGCGGCCTCAAAGGTGTCGCACGGCAATGTCTGCACGCCCGGGAAAGCGGTGCGGCAGGCAAGATCGGAATAGGCTCCGGGGCGGCCCTGAAAGGCGATCGGTCCCTGCATTCTCTCTCCTTTCCGGTTATCGCGGCGCCAGCAGTCTGCGCGCGCGGTCAAGATCGGCCGGTGTATCAACCCCGAAGGGGCCTTGCGGCAGGCGTCGGCAGGCGATGTGCATTCCGGCCTCCAGCGCCCGCAACTGCTCAAGCTTCTCGCGCCGTTCCAGCGGCGACTCCGGCAAGGCGACAAAGCGGCTCAGCGCCGCACGCCGATACGCGTAAATGCCCAGATGGTGCCAACGCTCTCCCTCGCCCCAAGGAATCGGAAGGCGGGAAAAATAGAGCGCACGGGCGATCGTGCTGCCATCGGCAAAAGCGCAGGCGGCTTTGACCACCGAGGGGGTTCTTGCTTCCTCCTCCGAGGCGATCGGCACCACCAAGGTGCCGATATCCACCGCGGGATCCGCCAGCGGCTCCAGCACGGCCTGCAATGTTTCGGGCATAATCGTGGGAAAATCCCCCTGCACGTTTACCACCACGTCGTATTCCCCCGCCGGATCGAGCAGGCCGAGCGCGGCATGCACGCGATCGGAACCGGAGGGAAGGGTGGGATCCGTCAAGACCGCCTCGCCGCCGGCATTGCGGATGGCCTCGGCGATCTCGGCCTCACCGCACGCCACCACCACGGGGCCGATTCCGGCCGCGCGGGCTTTTTCCCAAACATGGACGATCATCGGCTTGCCGTGGATATCAGCAAGCGGCTTGCCCGGCAAACGGGTGGCCGCCATGCGGGCGGGAATAATCACAATGGGTTTCATGCGTGGTGATGAATGATGCAGAAAAATACGCTCATGAAGGCGGGATGGGTTGCTCCGGGCTGCGGCTTTGCCTAACCTGCGCCTAAGCTTATGTTTGCCGCGGCTCGGGTGCAACGCGGGGCGTGGATCGTGCCGCGGCGAAAAGGTTTGTGTTTTTCATGGGTCTCGGTTTCGGTTGGGGAAGTCGCTCGATGGATACAATGGATGTCAATAAAATGATCGCGGCTATTTTGGTTGCCGGGATCGCCTACACGGTCGCGGGGATGATCGGCCGCAGCGTGGTGCATGAGGAGCCGCTGAAGCAACCTGCCATCAAGATCGAAGGCATGCCTGCGGCAGCCCCCGCGCCGGAAGCAGCCAAGCCCGCAGGGCCGCACGTTCCGCCCATTGCCGCGCTGCTGGCTTCGGCCGATCCGGCGGAGGGTCAGAAAATCGTGCAGAAGGATTGTTCCATCTGCCATACCTTCAACAAAGGCGGCGAGCCGAAAGTCGGCCCCAACCTTTACGGGATTGTCGGTGCCAAGCGCGCGCATGAATCCGGTTTCAACTATTCCGAGGGGCTTGCCAAGCTCGGCGGCACCTGGACCTATGAGAATCTGAACGAATGGATCGACGATCCGCACGCCGTGGTGCCCGATACCCGCATGGCCTTTGCTGGAATCAAGAACGACAAGCAACGCGCCGACGTGATCGCCTATCTCCGCACGCTGTCCGATCATCCCGAGCCGTTGCCTTCGCCCACTGCCGCAGAGACGAAAGCGCAGCCGGCGCAGACCGCCGCGGCCGCCCCGGCGCCGGCAGCCGAAACCGCCAAACCGGCCGGGCCGGAGATCCCCGCGATCGAGCCCTATCTGGCCAATGCCGATGTCGCCGTGGGCAAGCAGAAAGTCGAGAGCCTTTGCGGCATCTGCCACAGCTTCAACAAAGGCGGCGCGCCGAAAATCGGCCCCAACCTCTACGATATCGTCAACGCCAAGCGCGCGCATGAGGCCGGGTTTGCCTACTCCGAGGGGCTTGCCAAGCTCGGCGGCACCTGGACTTATGAAAACCTGAACCACTGGATTTACGATCCTCGCGCGGTGGTGCCGGATACAAAAATGATCTTTCCGGGTATCAAGAACACCAAGGAGCGCGCCGACGTGATCGCCTATCTCCGCACCCTTTCCGACCACCCCGCGCCGCTGCCCGCCGCAAGCGGGGCGGCCGCCAAGTAGTGCCGAACCTTGGACGCGGCCGAGCTTGATCGCCTCATCGCCGCGGCGGAAGCGGCCGCCGATGTCGCCGGCGCGGCCATCCGACCCTACTTTCGGCAACCCTTCGAGGTTCAGCTCAAAGCCGACCGCACTCCCGTCACCATGGCGGACCGCAGCGCCGAAGCCGCGATGCGGGCCGTGCTCACCGAGCGCTGCCCGGAAGACGGCATTCTCGGCGAAGAGTTCGGCCTGAAGCAGGCGCAGTCCCGCCGGGTTTGGGTGTTGGACCCCATCGACGGCACCCGCGCGTTCCTCACCGGGCGGCCCATCTTCGGCACTTTGATCGGGCTTTTGGAAGACGGCCAACCCCTGCTCGGGGTGATCGATCAGCCGATCACCCAGGAGCGCTGGGTGGGTGCGCGCGGCCGGCGGACAACTTTCCGCGGCCCTTTCGGCGGCAGGGTCGGCTGCCGTCTTTGCCCCGCGCTTGCAGCGGCGGAGCTTGCCGCAACCTCCCCGGCGATGTTCCAAGGCGCGCTCATGCCGCGCTTTCAGCGCCTGGCGCAGGCGGTGCAGCGTGTCTCCTGGGGCGGAGACTGCTACAATTACGGGCTGCTGACGCTCGGCCATATCGATGTGATTGCGGAAGCCGACCTGAAAATCTGGGACTGGGTGCCGCTGGTGCCGATTGTGGAAGGGGCCGGCGGCTGCCTTACGGATTGGCAGGGCAACGCGCTGAGCCCCAAAAGCAAAGGCGATGTTCTCGCGCTGGGTAATCCGCGGCTTTTGGGCCCGGCGGTAGACTTGCTAAAATGATTTTTATGGACGCGATCCTCGCAGAAAATAGGCGAAATCGTATTTTGGCCCGAACATTTGGGGAGGGAATTCACCTTGTATCGTCGCACATTGCTTGCAGGCCTGCCCCTTGCGTGCGTGATCGGCGCCGGGAAAAGCTCGGCCCTGGCCGACGAAAATCGCCGCACCTACGCCCTCACGCTCTTGGAAAAACCGGGCCTGCCGCCGGATTTTCAAGCATTTCCCTACGTCAACCCCGATGCGCCGAAAGGCGGTGAGGCAACCCTTGCCGCCATCGGCAGCTTCGACAGCTTCAACCCCTTCATCGTCCGCGGCACGCCGGCCTCGGAATTAAACCGTATTTGGGACACGCTGCTGCAGCGCGACGACGACGAGATCAGCACCTATTATTGCCATCTGGCGCAATGGGTAGAGCTTGCCGGAGACCGCTCCTGGGTGGCCTTCGAGCTGCATCCCGAGGCCAAGTTCCACGACGGTCATCCCGTCACCGCCGAGGATGTGGCATGGACATTCGAGATGCTGCGCAGCCAGGGCAGGCCCTTTTATCGCGCCTATTACGCCGATGTCGCAGGCACCACGGTGGAAAGCGAGCGGCGCATCGTGTTCCATTTCAAAACCACCACCAATCGAGAACTGCCGATGATCATCGGCGAAATGGTGGTTCTGCCGAAACATTTCTGGGATGGGCGGGATTTTTCGCGCCCCCTCGCCGACCCCCCGCTCGGCTCCGGCCCGTATCGGGTGGAGCACGTGGATTTCGGCCGCACCGTCGTCTACAAGCGCGTGCCGGATTATTGGGCGGCAAATTTACCGACCGTGCGCGGGCGATTTAATATCGATACGATCCGCGTCGAATATTTTCGCGATGGCACGGTCGCGTTCGAAGCCTTCAAAGCCGGCAAAATCGACCTCCGTCAGGAAAACATCGCCAAGCAATGGGCCACTGCATACGACTTTCCCGCGGTGAAAAAGGACTTGGTCAAAAAGGTGTTGCTTCCGCAGCGTCTGCCCGCGGGCATGCAGGGTTTCGCTATGAACACGCGGCGGGCGGTGTTTAAAGATCGGCGCGTGCGTTATGCCATGGCGCTGGCTTTCGATTTTGAATGGTGCAATGAAAATCTGTTTTATAACGCCTATACGCGCACCAACTCCTATTTTGCCAACAGCGATCTTGCCTGCTCCGGCATTCCGCAAGGCGAGGAGCTCGCGTTGTTGGAGCCTTTTCGCAAAGATCTCCCGCCCGAATTGTTCACCGAGCCCTTCCGCCTGCCCGTCAACCGCACCCAGGACGACCACCGACAGAATTTGCGCAAAGCATTGGCCATTTTGCGCGAAGCGGGCTGGCAGGTCAAAGAACGCAAGCTCGTCGATGCCGAGGGCAACCCCTTCCGTTTCGAGATCTTGCTGAGCGAGCCGGCCTTTGAGCGCGTGGCGCTCCCTTATGTGCAATGGCTCGGCCGGCTCGGCATCGATGCCCGGGTTCGCACCGTGGATCCGGCGCAATATCAAAGGCTGATGGACGCTTTCGATTACGACATGACGGTTGCCGTCTTTCCCGAAAGCGACGATCCCGGCAACGAGCAACTCGGCTACTGGAGCTGCGCCAGCGCCGGGCAAGAAGGCAGCGACAATCTCATGGGCGTTTGCAACCCGGTCGTCGACGCTTTGGTGAAGAAGCTCATCAACGCCCCCGACCACGAACATTTGGTTCCCATCGCGCATGCGCTTGATCGGGTTTTGCTCTGGAATTGGTACATGGTGCCGCACTGGTATTTGCCGTTTGTGCGCGTTGCTTATTGGAACCGTTTCGGCCGGCCGGAAAAGCCGGTACGCACGGGATTTGCCTTTGACTCCTGGTGGATCGATGCCAAACTCGCCGAGGTCACCGATAAAGCGAGGCAAGCCGGTATCGAATAGTAGTCCATGGCTGCGTATCTTCTCCGTCGGCTCTTACTCATCATCCCCACGCTGTTCGGCATTATCGCCATCAATTTCGTGGTGGTGCAGTTCGCACCCGGCGGACCGGTGGAGCAGATGATCGCCGAACTCAAAGGGCACGGCGGTGCCGCCATGGGGCGCATGTCCGGCGAAGGGGGGCACGAGGCCGCAGCCGGCCAAGCCGGCCTTTACCGTGGCGCAAGCGGGCTGGATCCGCACATTATCGCCGATATCCGGCGCATGTTCGGTTTCGACAAGCCGCCGCTGGTTCGCTTTTGGATTATGCTCAAGGGCTATCTGCGGTTTGACTTGGGCCGCAGCTTCTTTCGCGATCAAACCGTCCTGCAGCTGATCTTGCAGAAAATGCCGGTCAGTATTTCCTTGGGGCTTTGGTCGACGCTGCTGGTGTATCTTGTTTCCATCCCGCTCGGCATTGCCAAGGCCGTGCACGACGGCAGCCGCTTCGATGTCATCACCAGCGTGGCCGTGCTGATCGGTTATGCGATTCCTTCTTTTCTCTTCGCCATTCTGCTGGTGGTGCTCTTTGCCGGCGGCTCTTTCTTCGAGTGGTTTCCCCTGCGCGGCCTGGTCAGCGAGAATTGGTGGAGCCTGTCCTGGCCCGAACGCATTCGCGACTACCTCTGGCACATGGTGCTTCCGGTCACCTCGCTGGTGGTGGGCGGGTTTGCGAGCCTTACCATGCTCACCAAGAATTGCTTTCTGGAAGAGGTTCGCAAGCACTACGTCCTCACCGCGGCGGCCAAGGGCGCGAGCCTCCGGCGCATCCTCTACGGCCATATCTTCCGCAATGCCATGTTGTTGGTGGTTGCGGGGTTTCCCTCGGCGTTGTTGGGGATCCTGTTTACCTCGGCCCTGCTGGTCGAGATTATTTTCTCGCTTGATGGGCTGGGTTTGCTCGGTTTTGAAAGCGCCATCGCGCGAGACTATCCGGTGATGTTCGGCACACTCTATATATATACCTTACTGGGATTGCTTCTTCAGATTTTGGGTGATTTTCTCTACACGGTCGTCGATCCGCGGATCGATTTCGAAGCCAGGCGATAAATGGCTCTTTCCTCGCTCACCAAACGTCGGCTTGCAGTCTTTCGGGCGCATCGCCGCGGCTTTTGGTCGCTTTGGATTTTTCTTGTGCTTTTTTCCATCTGCCTGTTTGCGGAATTCATCGCAAACGACCGTCCGCTCGTCATCTACTACGGCGGGCATTGGTATTTTCCCGTTCTTTTCGACTACAGCGGCGATACGTTCGACCCGGCGGCCATGCCGACCGAGGCGGACTATCGCGACGCCGAGCTGCAAGCATCGATTCATACCAAAGGCTGGATGCTTTGGCCGCTCATTCCGTATAGCTACAACACCGTCGCCTATGATCTCTCCGCGCCCGCACCTTCGCCGCCGTCGTGGCGCCATTGGCTCGGCACCGACGATGAAGCGCGCGACGTGCTCGCCCGCGTGATTTACGGGTTTCGCCTTTCCGTTCTCTTCGGTTTCACGCTCACCGCGATTGCCTCGGCCATCGGCATTGCCGCCGGCGCCGTGCAGGGTTTCTACGGCGGGCTCGTCGATCTTTTGTTTCAGCGCTTTATTGAAATGTGGAGCGGCATGCCGCAACTCTATTTGCTGATTATCTTGGGCTCCATTCTCACGCCGAGTTTCTGGGTCTTGCTGGTTTTCCTGTTGTTGTTCAGTTGGATGCATCTCACCGGCGTGGTGCGCGCGGAATTTCTGCGCGGGCGCAGTCTCGATTATGTGCGCGCCGCCCGCGCGCTCGGCGTGAGCGATCTTGCCGTAATGTGGCGCCATATTCTTCCCAACGCCATGGTGGCGACGTTGACCTTTCTGCCCTTTACGCTCTCCGGCTCCGTGACCGTGCTGGCCAGCCTCGATTTTCTGGGCTTCGGCCTGCCGCCGGGTTCGCCTTCCTTGGGCGAGCTGATTTCCGAGGGCAAGAATAACCTGCAAGCGCCTTGGCTCGGCATTACCGCGTTTGTCGTGCTCGGCGGCTTGCTGACGCTCTTGATCTTTATCGGCGAGGCGGTGCGAGATTCCTTCGACCCTCGCAAAATCCTCGTATGAGCCTGCTCGAAGTCGAAAATCTTTCCGTCTCCTTGGGCGGCCGCCTCGTCGTCAAGGGCGTTTCGTTTCAGCTCGAGCGGGGGAAAACGCTTGCTTTGGTTGGGGAAAGCGGTTCCGGCAAAACCGTTACCGCGCTTGCCCTCCTGCAGCTCTTTGCGCCGGGTTTGGCGAAGATTTCCGGGCGTGTCGTCTTACAGGGCGTGGATATGCTGGCAGCGAGCCGGCAAACCCTTCGCAACATGCGCGGCAGCGCCGCCGGCATGATCTTTCAAGAGCCGATGACAAGCCTCAACCCGCTGCACCGCATCGGCAAGCAGATTGCCGAGGCGATCCTGCTGCACCGGCGTCCGCCGAAAGGCGGAACCCGCGCACGCGTTATCGAGCTTCTCCGGCTCGCCGGCTTTGCCGATGCGGAGCGAAGGCTGGAGGCGTATCCGCATCAACTGTCCGGCGGGCAGCGCCAGCGGGTGATGATTGCGATGGCGCTTGCCAACGATCCTCCGCTGCTCATCGCCGATGAGCCCACCACGGCTCTGGACGTAACCATCCAGGCGCAGATCTTGAAACTGCTTGCCGATCTCAAGGCCGCGCGCGGGCTCGCGCTGCTCTTGATTACGCATGATCTCGAGGTGGTGCGCCATTACGCCGATGATGTGGTGGTGATGCGTGCGGGCGAAATGGTGGAATCCGGGCCGGTCGCCCGCGTTTTTGCCCATCCGCGCCATGCCTATACCGCCGAGCTTCTGGCCGCCGAACCGAAAGGCGATCCGGCCCCGCTGCCCAACTCCGCAGCCCCTATCCTTCAGGCGGAGAATGTTTGCGTGCATTTTGCCATTTCCCGCGGCTTGCTGCGGCGCACCGTCGGGTATGTCCGCGCTTGCGACGGTATTTCGCTGGAAGTGCGGGAGGGCGAAACCGTGGGGCTCGTCGGGGAATCGGGCTCCGGCAAAACCACACTCGGCTTCGGTATTCTCGGCCTTACCCCGGCCCAAGGCCGCATTTCTTTTGAAGGCAAAGAGCTGGCCAAGCTCGATCGGCGCAGCCTGCGTGCCTTGCGCGCGCGCATGCAGATCGTCTTTCAAGACCCGTTCGGCAGCCTCTCCCCGCGCATGCATGTCGGCGAAATCGTTGCGGAAGGGCTTGCCGTCCACGCTCCGCGGCTCTCGAAGGCCGAGCGGGCAGCCCGCGTGGCCGAGGCGCTGGCCGAAGTGGGCTTGCCGCCGGATGCGGCCGATCGCTTTCCGCACGAATTCTCGGGCGGGCAGCGTCAGCGTATCGCCATCGCGCGCGCCCTGGTCCTCAAGCCCCGCTTTGTGGTGCTGGACGAGCCCACTAGCGCGCTCGACCGTTCGGTGCAGGCGCAAATCGTCGAATTGCTGCGGGAGCTGCAAGAACGCCACACCATTGCCTATCTCTTCATCAGCCATGATCTCCGAGTGGTGCGGGCCTTGGCGCATCGCATCATCGTGATGCGGCAAGGCAGAGTGGTGGAGGAAGGCCCGGCAGAACGCATTCTTCGCCATCCGCGCGAGCGCTACACCCGCGAGCTTGTGGAAGCCGCATTCGCGCTCGAACCGGTGGCCAACGGCGTGGTTTCCTGAATCGGGCGGATGGTGCGTGCCCCGGCTTGGCCCTTTCGGGCAAGCCGTGATAAGAGAGCCGCCGGGGGGCTGGCGGCGGACGGGCGTCTCGCCAACCTGGTCAGGTCCGGAAGGAAGCAGCCATAACGAGTCTCCGCCCGGGTCGTTCGTCAGTCCCTCACTTTACGAGTTGCAAAGCGCATGTCCCAGCTGATCGAGGACACCCCCTCCACCCCCGACGCTTCCGCGCGGTCCGCTTGGGCAAGCCCCGCGGGCTATCGGGTGCTGGCACGGAAGTATCGCCCGCAGACCTTTGCGGATCTGATCGGCCAAGAAACCATGGTGCGCATTCTGCGCAACGCCTTCGCGCAAGGGCGTGTCGCGCATGCGTTTATGCTCACCGGGGTGCGCGGGGTGGGGAAAACCACCACCGCCCGCATTATCGCGCGGGCATTGAATTGCACGGGGCCTGACGGCAACGGCGGGCCGACGGCGGATCCCTGCGGCGTTTGCCCCAATTGCACCGCCATTCTGGCGGATCGGCACCCCGACGTGGTGGAGATGGATGCCGCCTCGCGCACCGGGGTGGATGACGTGCGCGAGATCATCGAGGCAACCCGCTTTCGCCCCCTGCAAGCCCGCACGAAAGTTTTTATCGTGGACGAAGTCCACATGCTTTCGCGGAACGCCTTCAACGCTTTGCTGAAAACGCTGGAGGAGCCGCCGCCGCATGTGAAATTCATCTTCGCCACCACCGAATTGCGCAAAGTGCCGCTGACCGTGCTCTCGCGCTGCCAGCGCTTTGATCTGCGCCGGGTTTCGGTGAAAGAGCTCATCGCGCATCTCGGCCGCATTGCGGAGGCCGAGCACATCGCGGTCGAGCCGGAAGCTCTTGCGCTGCTTGCCCGCGCCGCCGACGGCTCGGTGCGCGACGGGCTTTCCCTGCTCGACCAGGCCATCGCGCAAGCCGAAGGGGGCGGGCCGGTCACCGCAGCCGCGGTCAATGCCATGTTGGGCCTGGCCGACCGGGCTCAGGTCTTCGACCTCTTGGAAGCCGTCATGGCGGGCCGGGTGGCCGAGGCATTGGCACAAACCGAGGCCGCTTACGCGCGCGGCGCCGATCTCGGCATGCTGCTTCAGGACATGCTGGAAATCCTCCACACCGTCTCGCGCATGAAGTTCATTCCGGAACTTCGTCAGGATCTCTCGCTTTCCGAAACCGACCGCACCCGCAGCGCGGCGCTTGCCGAGGCCCTGAGCGTGCCGGTGCTGGGACGCGCTTGGCAAATGCTGCTGAAAGGCCTGGCCGAGGTGGAAGCCGCGCCCGATCGTCGCGCGGCGGCGGAAATGGTGCTGATCCGGCTTTGCCATGTGGCGGATCTCCCGCCGCCCGGCGAATTGGTGCGCCGCCTTGAGAAAGCCGAGCCCAAACCCGCTCCGGCCGGCCTTGCGCCGCCCGATCGGCGCGCGCCGCGCACCGCCTCGCCCACGGAGGGGATCGGCGCCACCGCGCTCGCAATCCCCGAGCCCTCGGCGGCTTCGCTTCCCGCCGACAAACCCCGGCTTACGAGCTTTCGCGACGTGGTGGCGCTCGCCGCGGCGGAGCGGGAGGCCCTTCTGCACGCGCGCCTGACACACATGGTGCACCTGGTGCGTTTCGCCCCGCCCGTTTTGGAACTCCGGCTGGAGCCGGATGCCCCGCGCGATCTTGTTTCCCAGCTTGCATCCCTGCTACAGCGCAGCACGGGCGAACGCTGGACCATCGCGCTCTCGCATGAGGAAGGCGAGCCGACACTGGCCGAGCAAGAGAAAGCGGCCGACGCCGCACGCCGCCGTGCGGCTGCTCAGCACCCGCTGGTTCAGGCGATTTTGGAAGCCTTTCCCGGGGCGCGGATCGATGCCGTGCATCCGGAAGCCGAGGCCGAAACCCGTGATGCGTCGGGGGAGGGAGCAGGCTCGCCGGTTCCTTCGTTCGGAGAGGATGCCGCTTTTGCCGCGCTCGCGCCGTCCGCGGGTGAGCAGGATGATCAGGATGAACTGACCGAAGAGTCTGAGGAAGAAATGGAATGAAAAATCTCGCCGGCCTGATGAAGCAGGCGCAACAGATGCAGGCCAAGATGCAGGAATTGCAGGCCAAGCTGGAGGCGATGGAAATCGAAGGCAGCGCCGGCGCCGGCATGGTGCGCCTGACGCTGAATGGCAAAGGGGAACTTCGCCGGGTTTGGATCGACCCCAAGCTGGCCGACCCGAACGAGATGGAAATGCTCCAGGATCTGCTGGTGGCCGCCCATGCCGACGCCAAGCAGAAAATCGAGCAGCGCGCCGGAGAGGAGATGCAAAACCTCACGGGGGGCCTGAAGCTGCCGCCCGATTTTAAGCTCCCCTTCTGAGGCCAGAGATGCCGCGACGATGGGCGGGCCGGAAATCGAACGGCTGATTGCGGAGCTGGTCAAGCTCCCCGGGCTCGGCCCCAGGAGCGCACGCCGGATTGCGTTGAAGCTCCTGAGCAACCCGGAAAAACACCTGGCTCCCCTCTCGTTTGCGCTGAGCGAGGCAGCGCGCGCGGTGCGCAGCTGTTCGCTTTGCGGCAATCTGGACAGCCGCGATCCCTGCAGCATCTGCGCCGATCCTTCGCGGGAAAAGCGGCTGATTTGCGTGGTGGAAAGTGTGGGGGATCTCTGGGCCTTGCAGCGAACCGGAATGTTTCGGGGGCTTTATCACGTGCTGGGCGGGCTGCTCTCGCCCCTCAACGGCACCGGCCCCGAGGATCTGAACGTCGCCCTCTTGCTGGCCCGCATCCGCGCCGGCGGTGTTGAGGAAGTGATTTTGGCGCTCGCCGCCACTGTCGATGGCGCCAGCACGGCGCATTGGCTCGCCGATCAACTGCGCCCGCTGGGCGTAACCCTTTCGCGCCCGGCGCAAGGGGTGCCGATCGGCGGCACGCTGGAGGCGATGGATGACGGCACGCTGGCCGCCGCTTTGCAGGCCCGCCGCGTGGTGTGAACAAAGGCATGAAAAAGCGCCCTCCGGCCCCCTTCGACCCGGCCCTTGCTGCTGTGCATCACGCCCCTGCATCGGCTCGGCTAGGCAAACCCCTCTCCAGCCGGTAGACTTGTTTACTGATAAAGCTCGAAAAAGGGCCGCGACCGCGGCAAGAGGAGACCTTATTCATGGAAGACATCGTCATCGTGGCTGCTGCCCGCACCCCGATCGGCAGCTTCAACGGCGCTTTCGGCGCCATGCCCGCGCACGAATTGGGCTGTGTCGCCGTCAAAGCCGCCATGGAACGCGCAGGCCTGAAGCCGGAAGAAGTCGATGAAGTGATTTTGGGTCAAATCCTCACCGCCGGGCAAGGCATGAACCCGGCGCGGCAAGCCGCGCGAGCCGCGGGCATTCCGGACGAGAAAACCGCATTCGGCATCAATCAGGTCTGCGGCTCGGGGCTCCGGGCGGTGGCTCTGGCGGCCCAGCAAATTCGCACCGGCGAAAGCGCCATCGTCGTCGCCGGCGGCCAGGAAAGCATGAGCCAATCCCAACATGCGGCGCATTTGCGCGCCGGCGTCAAAATGGGCGAGCTCAACCTTGTCGATACCATGCTGAAGGATGGGCTTTGGGATGTGTTCCATGGCTATCACATGGGAATTACCGCCGAAAACGTCGCCAAAGCCTATCAAATCACGCGCGAAGAACAGGATCAGTTCGCCCTGACCTCGCAAAAGCGCGCTTCGGCAGCGCAGAAAGCCGGCAAGTTCAAGGAAGAAATCGTTCCGGTCACGGTCAAGACCCGCAAGGGCGAAACCGTGGTCGCCGATGACGAATACATCCGCCATGACGCCTCGCTCGAGGCCATGGCCAAGCTCAAGCCCGCCTTCGCCAAGGACGGCACGGTCACCGCCGGCAACGCCAGCGGCATCAACGACGGCGCCGCCGCGGTGGTGGTCATGACCGCGGCCGAAGCCGCCAAGCGCGGCCTCAAGCCGCTCGCACGCATCGCAGCCTTCGCAACCGCCGGCGTCGATCCGGCCCTGATGGGCACCGGCCCCATTCCCGCAAGCCGCAAAGCGCTGGCCCGGGCCGGCTGGAAGGTTGCGGATCTCGATCTGATCGAGGCCAATGAAGCCTTCGCCGCTCAAGCGCTCGCGGTCAACAAAGACCTCGGCCTTGATCCGGAAAAGGTCAACGTCAACGGCGGGGCGATTGCGCTCGGGCATCCGATCGGCGCTTCGGGGGCGCGCATCCTCACCACGCTGCTTTTTGAAATGCAGCGGAGAAACGCCAAGAAAGGCCTGGCCACGCTCTGCATCGGCGGCGGCATGGGTGTCGCCATGTGCGTGGAGCGCTGATCTCGGCTTTCTCGGGATCCTTTCACTGGCTCGCTTGGACGAGAAAACTGCAAGCGCATGTGCAAGGCCAAGTTCTTGCGCATGCGCTGCACAAAACCGGTTTGAAATTCAACGCTTGAAGACTTCGCGTCGGGGACGGAAAGAAAACGGTCAAGCAGTTTTTGCTTGTATCCGAAACGCCCCCGCGCTTTGATTTGTCTCAAGGTCGCGTATTGCACGTTGGAAGAAGCTGCACGCCTGCAAAGGGGGAAACCGACAATGGCCAGGGTAGCACTTGTGACCGGCGGAACACGAGGTATCGGCGCCGCGATCAGCCGGGCGTTGAAAGATGCCGGGCGCACCGTGGTGGCAACCTATCACGGCAATGAAGCCGCGGCGCAGGCATTCCATGCCGAAACCGGCATCCGCGTGATCCGGTTCGATGTCGCGAAATTCGAAGAATGCCAGGAGGCCGCTGCGAAAATCGCCAACGAAGTAGGGCCTGTCGAGATTCTGGTCAACAATGCTGGCATTACCCGCGATGCCGGCTTCAGCCGCATGACCTTCGAGATGTGGCAATCCGTCATCGATACCAATCTCACCTCGTGCTTCAACATGACGAAGGCCGTCTACGACGGGATGCGTTCGCGCAAATTCGGCCGGATCGTCAACGTCAGCAGCATTAACGGCCAGGCCGGGCAAGCCGGGCAAGCGAATTATTCTGCCGCGAAAGCCGGCATTTTGGGCTTTACCAAAGCGCTCGCGCAGGAAGCCGCCCGTTTCTCAATCACCGTCAACGCGATTGCCCCCGGCTATATCGATACCGATATGGTCCGCGCCGTGCCGGCGGACGTCTTGGAAAAGATTATCGCCCGCATTCCCGTGGGCCGGCTCGGCCAGCCGGAAGAGATCGCGCGCGGCGTGGTGTTTCTTACCGCCGATGAAGCGGGTTTCATCACCGGCGCAACCCTTACCATCAACGGCGGCCATTATATGACCTGAGGAGGAGGCGAAAAAACGCCTGCCGTTTCGCCTCTCCGGCTCCCCGCGGCGCGCGCGATCCCGACGGCGCTACGACGCCATAATCGCGGGTTCGCGGTCGGCCCTTAAGCCGAAGCGCTGCTCCATCTCCCGCCGCGCCGCGAGTGCTTCGCTTTTTGGCAGCGTAACATCGGCCCAGCGGATCATTTCGCCCGGCGCGATATCGCGCTGCAGTTTCACGCGATGCGCAAGGCCGATCGGCAGCGCGCCCTCCGCAAGGCTCCGCGCGGCCGGCACGAGTTTGCCCCAGACCGTATAGCCCCCCTCACCGTCCAGCATCTCGCCGGCACGCAGGCCACGCTTGGCCACCGCAACGACATCGCCGCGCCAGGCTTGCGGTTGCCCGGTCGGCTCACCGCGCAGGGCCGCCGAAAGCACCGAAATGCCGAGCTCCAAGCCGATCAGATGGTACGGCTTGTACATCGCGGCATACCAACCGCTCGCATCGGTTTTCAGCCCGTATTCCCGAAAACAGGCCCGCGCATAGGCGTTCGGCGCCTTCACCACCACGTAAACGCCCCAACGCAGATCGCGAAACACGGGCCGGCCGTCGCGCTCGAGGCAGGAGACGACCTCCACCATCCCCTCGCGCTCCAGCGCGCCGCCGGCTGCGCGCCCGCGCAGCACGTGCGGCAGATCATCCACGCCGCAAGGCGGAAACCCGAGCCCGTCGGAAGGAACATCCAAACCGGTGGCATTAGCGATCGCCGCCATCTCAATGGCCGACTTCGTGCCGTCGAGGAAGGAGTTGAACATTTGCGGGTTCATGCCGGCACGCTGCGCTTCCTCTGCCGTTAACCCGTAGTGCTCCCAAACCCCATCCGGGGTCACTTCGTGATAAGCCGGAAGGTATTTGGTGCCCTTCCCCGCGGCGATCACCGTAAAGCCCGAGGCACGCGCCCAATCGACAAGCTCGCAGGTCAAGGCCGGCTGGTCGCCGTAGGCGAGCGAATAGACCACGCCTTTCGCCCGCGCCGCTTCGGCCAAAACCGGCCCCGCGAGCACATCGGCCTCGACAGTCACCATCACGATGTGCTTGCCGGCATCGATCGCAGCGCGCGCATGGGCAATGCCGGCAGCGGGCGCGCCGGTGGCTTCTACCACCACCTCCACCTCCGGATCCGCGCACAGCACGGACCCGGAATCGACAAATCGCGTCCGGCCCATGCGGTGCGGCTCCCACCCCAGCTTTTGGCATGTCACCCGCGCCCGCTCCGGGTCGAGGTCGGCAACCATCGTTACTTCGACGCCCGGCATGCTCGGCACCTGGTTGAGGAACATCGCCCCGAATTTGCCGGCGCCGATCAGCCCCACCTTCACCGGCCGCCCTGCTGCGGCGCGTTCGCGCGCCATGCGGTAGAGGTTCATTCGGCCGCCGCCTTCCGCGCGCGGGCGTAGTCGCGCAAGGCGCTGTCCGCCACCGGCTCGATCGGTGTGAAATCCCGATGCGCAATCCATTCCGGCCGTGTCGGCTTGCGGATGTAGTTGGAGACGGCGCAGAGCGTCAGATACACGATGCGCCGGGGATAAGGCGTGATATTCGGCGCCGAGCCGTGCACGAGGTTCCCGTGAAACATCAGCACCGAACCGGGCTTGCCCGTCGGCGCGACAATGCCGCCCTGCGCCACCAGCCGTGTGACGGTCTCTTTATCCAGCGTCCACAGCGGGTAGGAGGTCGTCTCCTTATCGTGCCCGGCTTCCAGAACGCCGTAGACATGGCTTTTCGGAATCAGCATCAAGGGGCCGTTGATCGGCATCACTTCGTCCATGAACACGGCGATGTTCATCGCCCGCGGCTCCGGCATGCCGTCGTCGCGTGCCCAGGTGCCGTAATCCTGGTGCCATTGCCAGACATCGCCCTCGAACGCCGCCTTCGCGTTGATCTTGAACTGATGCATGTAGAGCTTTTCGCCGAACACCTGTTCCACCGGGCGGATCAAGCGCGGATGCGCGCCCAAGAGCCGAAAGGCCTCGTTATAGGTGTGCGCGGCGAAGGCGGTGCGCGGTGCGCCGGTCTTTTCGCGCCAGACTTCCGGGCGGTTCGTCGCGTAAATCCGCTCGGCTTCCTCGCGCAAAACCGCGACCTCTTCCTCCGAGAAGCAATCGGGCAGGAACAGATAGCCCTCTTCGGCAAACTGCCGCAGCTGTTCAGCCGTCAACTCCATGGCAATTCCCTCCCTCGACCAGAGTGGTCTCCCAAGTCCTCGCGCGGCACGTGCACCGCTCCACGCGTAAAACACCGTGGCCGCTGACTTTACTCCGATTTTCCACTTTCAACGATAAATTCAGCAAACAAATGTCTTGGAACAACGCAACCCTTCAGATTAACGCATAGCCTCCATGCGCAAAATGCAAAGGACAAGGACCATACTGTATATACTGTACAGTAAATATCTCGGTCGGGACAAAACATGAAGCGTGAACGCGTAGAGGATCTGGTCGAGGCGGTCATTAAAGAAAAGTTTCCCTCGGCACGCGTCGCCAAAGTTATCGTGAAACCTGACGTAGGCGAGGACGGCGATGAAATTCTTCGCATCTATGTTGCATTCGAAGATGTTTCCAAAGCCATGGATCGTAATGCTCTCGTCGGTCTAATAAGACATCTGAAAACACGCCTTGTTAGTGCAAATCACGATGAGTTTCCGCTGCTCAGCTTTATCTCGAAAGCAGACATTAAGAAGTTTTTGCCCGTAACGTAGAAGTCGGGGGTAAAAACCCTCTATCCCAATCTCATTTCTCATATGATAGATACCCAATCATAAAAATTCTTTGCGTCTCTTTCGTGAGTTTCCGATTATCCCTCCTTTGAAAGGAGGGCAAAATTATGCGTCATCGGCGTTACGGACGGCGGCAAAGCTTGAAGCCGCGCGATCTGATCAAACCGGCAGAAATTTTGCTATCTTCGAACACGAAGAAGCCGACGCAAGTCTGTCTACGTCGGGCGGTTAGTTCTTTATATTACGCGCTTTTCCACTGCTTGGCGCGCGAGTGCGCCGATCTTCTGATCGGCGGGCCGAATTCGGGAAGAAGTCCGGAAGCGTGGTTACAGGTTTACCGCTCCTTAGAACACGGGATCGCAAGGGAAAGGTGTAAAAACACCAAAATGCTTGCGAAGTTTCCCAACGGCATCCAAGATTTTGCCGATGCGTTCGTCGAAATACAACAAAAAAGATATGATGCGGACTACAATCCCTCCGTGCAGTTTGCAAAGGCTTCCGTCAAGACAGACTTAATCCTCGTTGAAGGGGCCATCGCGAAATTCCTTTCGGAACCGAAAAGCGACAGGCGAGCGTTTTGTGTCTATATCTTGTTCAAGCAGCGGAAATGATTATCCTTAAAAGGAGAGTCGGCTTTATTTTGGCGATATTGCTCCTTCAATGCGCCTCGGCCCAGTTTTTGCCGATCCCGGTTTCCACCACCAGCGGAACAGAGATCTGCACGGCATTTTCCATCACCTTCCGTGCAACCTCCGCAGTGGTTTCCGCTTCCGCTTCCGGCGCCTCAAACAGCAATTCATCATGCACTTGCAACAGCATGCGCGCTTTCAGCCCGGCCTCCGCCAACGCCTTCGGCAAACGTACCATGGCGCGTTTGATGATATCCGCGGCCCCTCCCTGCAGCGGCGCATTGATCGCCTGCCGTTCGGCGTAATTCCGCCGCGCAGCGTTGCGATCCGCAATATTCGGAATATAGCAGCGCCGGCCGAACGGTGTCAGAACGTAACCATCCCGCCGCGCCGCTTCTTTGGCTTGCTCCATATATTCGCGAATTCCGGGATAACGCGCAAAATAGGCGTCAATCACCATGCGGGCTTCTTCCGGCTCAATCCCAAGCTGTCGCGAAAGCCCGAAACTGCTGATGCCGTAGATGATCCCGAAATTGATCGCCTTGGCGCGGCGGCGCGTGAGCGCATCCATCTCCGCCATCGGCACGCCGAACACTTCGCTTGCCGTGCGCGCGTGAATATCTTCCCCGTGCAAAAAACTTTCGCGCAGAGCCGGAACATCGGCGACATGCGCAAGCAAGCGCAGCTCGATTTGTGAATAGTCCGCACTCACCAACAACCATCCCGGCTCGGCAATGAATGCGCGGCGAATGCGCATGCCCTCTTCCGTGCGGATCGGAATGTTTTGCAAATTCGGGTCGGTGGAGGAAAGCCTGCCCGTGCTCGTGGCCGCCATCGCAAAACTCGTGTGCACACGGCCCGTTTCCGGGTTGATTTGTTGCACCAAGGCATCCGCATAAGTGGATTTCAGCTTGGCGAGCTGCCGCCACTCCAAAACGCGTTGCGGCAATTCGTGGCCCTGTTCGGCAAGCTCCTGCAACACGGAAGCATCGGTGCCGAACGCGCCCGTTTTCATGCGCTTGCCGGCGCCGAGTTTCATTTCCTCGAACAAAACCTCGCCGAGTTGCTTGGGGCTTGCCACATTGAAGCGGCGCCCGGCCAGCCGATGGATCTCCTCTTCCATGCGTCGCATGCGCTCGGCAAAATCGTCCGAGAGGCGGCGGAGTTCTTCCGCATCCACCTTCACGCCGACCTGCTCCATGCGCATCAGAACGCGAATGAGCCGCCGCTCCACTTGCTCATAATGCGCAAGCGCCCGGTTGGGCCGAAGCTCGGGCCGCAGCTTTTGCCAAAGCCGGAGCGTCACATCGGCATCCTCGGCGGCATAAGCGGTGGCACGGTCCAAAGGAACCGATGCAAAGGGAATGCGCGCGCGGCCCGTGCCGGTGATTTGGTCATAGCTGATCGGCTGATGGTGCAAGTGCAGCAGGGAAAGCTCATCCATGCCATGCCCGTGCGCGCCTGCCGCCATGGAATAGGAGATCAACATCGTATCCGCGATCGGGTTGATCTCTTCGGCCCCGGCCCGCGCCAGCACCTCGAGATCGAACTTGGCATTGTGAAACACCTTCAGAACCGAAGGATCGCGCAGCAAAGGAAGCAGCACGGAAATGGCGGCCTCGGGCGCAATCTGCTGCGCTCCGGTTTCGTGGCGCAGCGGAACGTAACACGCCCGGCCGGGCGCGGTGGCTATGGAAAACCCCACAAGCCCGGCGCGCAAGGCATCGAGACTGTCGGTTTCAGTATCGAGCGCCACGACGTGCGCTTTTCTCGCCTCTTCAATCCAGGGGCGCAACGCTTCGAGCGCGGTTACCGTCTCATACGGCCCGAAAGGCGGCGCGCTTTCCGGTTTGCCCTGCGCGGAGTGCGGCTCCGCGGCCGAGCCTGCCGCGGCAGAGTCCGGCACGGCAGGATCGGGCGAGGCGGAAGGTTTCACGGGCTCCAGCCCGAAGCGGACCAAAATGCTGCGAAAGCCTTGGGTGGTGAGCCACGCCGCAAGCTTGTTCGGTTCCGGCTCCCTAACCGCAAGCGCTTCCAGCGGCAGCGGCAGGGGTGCGTCTTCGCGCAGCCGTACCAGCTCGCGGGATAGGCGTGCGGCATCGGCATGTTCCAGCAACAACTCCCGCCGGCGGGAGGGTTTCATGCTTTGCGCCGCCGCCAGCACGCCCTCCAAATCCCCGTATTCGGCCAGCAGCTGCGCCGCCGTCTTCGGCCCGATGCCGGGCACGCCGGGCACGTTGTCGGTGGGATCCCCGACCAAGGCCTGCAGATCGATCATTTTCTCCGGCGGCACGCCGAATTTTTCAACCACCTCTTCCGGCCCGATGGGTTTTTGCCGGATCGGGTCCAGCATGCTCACCCCGGGGCGGATCAATTGCATCAAATCCTTATCGGAAGAAACAATCGTCACCGTGCCGCCGGCCTCCAGCGCAGCCCGGGCGTAGGAGGCAATCAGATCATCCGCCTCCCAATCCGCAAGCTCAATGGCAGGAACGTTGAAGGCTTCCGCCGCTTCCCGCACCAAGCCGAACTGCGGCGCAAGCTCCTCCGGCGGCTCGGGGCGTTGCGCCTTGTAGCCCTCATAAAGCCGGTTGCGGAATGTTTTGCGCCCGGCATCGAAAATCACGGCAAGATGCGTGCCCGTATGTTCGCGCAGCAGCTTGGCCAGCATGTTGGTGAACCCAAAGACGGCATTCACCGGCGTGCCGTCCGGCCGCTGCATCGGCGGCAAAGCGTGAAAGGCCCGGAAAATGAACCCGGACCCGTCGATCAGCACCAGATGCAAGGGTGGTTTGGTGTCAGTGTTCGCTTCCGTGTTCTGCGCCGTGGCCGCTCTCCTCATCCAAAACAAATCGTCGCGAACAATAGGGGCAGACAATCTCTTTTTCTGCGATATACAAAAACACGCGGGGATGGCCGAGCGGCCCGCCGTTGCCGTCGCAATAAACTCGGCGGGTGCGCACGCGAACAACGTCTTCGATCGGGGCGGGGGGAACGCCTACATCCGGCATGAACAACCTCTTGGCTAGGAAATATCGGCGAATGATACAGGCTTACCCCGCCCGTGCAACAGCTCCGGCTCGCTCGCGCCGCGAGGTTCTGCTAACCCTTGCCGGCATGAGCCTTGCGCAATGTGCGGCGGGCGGGCGTCCCGTTGAGGCGTTTCCGCCGCCCCCGCCCACCGTCACCGACGGCTATTTTCTCATGCGTGACGGCATCCGCCTGCCCTATCGGCAATGGCTGCCGCTGCTGGCTCCCGGGCAGAAGCCGCGCGCTTGGGTTTTGGCTTTGCACGGGTTCAACGATAGCCGCGATGCGTGGGAAATTCCCGCGCCCTGGTTTACCCAGGCGGGTTTTGCCTTAATCGCGCCGGATCAACGCGGTTTCGGCGCAAGCCCCGGGCGCGGCCGTTGGCCGGGCACGGAGACGCTGGTCTTCGATGCCGCCGATATCGCCGGCCAGATCCAGCTCCGCGCTCCCGAGCAGCCCTTTTATCTGATGGGCGAAAGCATGGGGGCGGCGGTGCTGATGTGCCTGGCCGACAAGCCTTTTGCCCCGCCGGCGAAAGGCTATGTGCTGGTGGCCCCGGCGGTCTGGAGCCGCGCGGAAATGAACCCGTTCTATCGCGGGGCGCTCTGGTCCGTCTCCACCTTCCTGCCGTGGATGAAGCTCACCGGGCGGGCGGCGAAGGTGCTGGCCTCCGACAATCGCGATGCGCTGATCCGCCTTTCCACCGATCCGCTCACCATTCATGAAACGCGGATGGATACGCTCGCCGGGCTGGTCGATCTCATGGATGCGGCGTTTGACGCGGCCAAGGATTTTCCCGCGCCGGCTTTGGTCCAATACGGCGGCCATGACGAATTGATCCCCGCCCATGCCATGCGGCGGGTATGGCGGCGGCTTGCGGCCTCCGGCAACCCGGCCGTGCGCTTGGCTTATTATCCGGCCGGCTATCATCTGCTGCTGCGCGACCGCGAACGCGCCAAGCCGCTCGGCGATATCATCGCCTGGCTGAACAATCCGACGGCGCCGCTGCCTTCGGGAGCAGACCATGCCGCGCATCTTTGGCTGCAACACGCTTGAAGACCTACCGGCGCCGCGCAAAACGCGTTAGTCTTCGGCGTAAAACCGCAAGGTTCCCCAAATCATCGACCAGGAAAGCAAGCCATGACGGATGCCCCCGTGCAGAGCACCTACGCCGAAGCCTATCGCCGCTGGCAGCAGGATCCGGAAGGTTTTTGGGCGGAAAAGGCCGAAGCCGTTCACTGGCATCGGCGCTGGAACAAGGTCTTCGACCCTTCGCTTGGGGTTTACGGCCAATGGTTTGCGGGCGGGGAGCTGAACACCGCGGAAAACTGCCTGGATCGGCATGTCGCGGCGGGCCGCGGGGCACAGCCGGCGCTGATCTGGGACAGCCCCATGACCGGGCGCAAGATCTCCTTTTCTTATGCCGAGCTCCGCGACCGCACCGCCCGTGTTGGCGGGGCCTTGGCTCGGCTCGGCGTGCGCCGGGGCGACCGGGTCATCATCTACATGCCGATGGTGCCGGAAGCCGCGATCAGCATGCTCGCCTGCGCTCGGCTCGGGGCCATCCATTCCGTGGTCTTCGGCGGCTTCGGCGCGGCCGAACTCGCGAGCCGCATCAGCGATGCGAAGCCGCGGGTGATTGTCTCGGCCTCTTGCGGGCTGGAACCCGGCCGCGTGGTGGCGTACAAGCCGCTTTTGGATGAGGCCATCGCCCTCGCCGCGCACAAGCCGGAATCCTGCCTCATTCTGCAGCGCGAACAGGCACGAGCCGAACTGATCCGTGGGCGCGATCACGATTTCGCCGAGGCCGAGGCCGCCGCGCACCCGCACGAGCCGGTGCCCGTTGCCGCCACCGACCCGCTTTATATTCTTTACACCTCGGGCACGACCGGCCGGCCGAAAGGGATTGTGCGCGACAACGGCGGGCATGCCGTCGCTTTGCTCAATTCCATGCGCATGATTTACGGCGTCGGCGCGGGCGATGTGTATTGGGCGGGCTCGGATGTCGGCTGGGTGGTGGGACACAGCTACATCGTCTATGCCCCGCTTTTGGCCGGCTGCACCACCATCATGTATGAAGGCAAACCCGTCGGCACGCCGGACGCCGGGGCCTATTGGCGGGTCTGCGCCGAGCACGGGGTGCGGGTGTTCTTCACCGCGCCCACGGGGATCCGCGCCATCAAGCAGCAAGACCCCGAGGCCAAACTCATGGCACGCTATGATCTCTCCCGGCTGGAAGCGCTGTTTCTGGCCGGCGAGCGGTGCGATCCGCCGACCGCCCTCTGGGCCGCGGAAAAACTCGGCAAGCCGGTGGTCGATCATTGGTGGCAGACCGAAACCGGCTGGGCGATCACCGCGGGGTTTCGCGAATTCGGTCTGTTTGCTCCGAAACCCGGCTCCGCAGGCCGGCCCGCGCCCGGGTATGACCTGCAAGTGCTGGATGATTCGGGAAAGGTTCTGCCGCGCGGGCAGTCCGGCAATTTTGCCGTGCGCCTGCCGTTGCCCCCCGGCGCATCGCCCACGCTTTGGCAGAACGATGAAGGCTTCCGCGCTGCCTATCTTGCCGATTTCCCGGGTTGGTATCGCACCGGCGATGCCGGTTACATCGACGAAGACGGCGATGTCTGGGTGATGGGCCGCACGGACGATATCATCAACGTGGCCGGCCATCGGCTCTCCACGGGCGCGATGGAGGAAGTGTTGGCCTCGCATCCGAATGTGGCGGAATGCGCCGTGATCGGGGCGCGCGATGCGGTGAAGGGCGAGGTTCCGGTGGGTTTGGTGGTGCTGAAAGCCGGCATTTCCCGCCCCCACGCGGCGATTGCCGAGGAGCTCGTGGCCTTGGTGCGCGAGCGCATCGGCCCGGTGGCCGCGTTCAAGGAGGTTTATGTGGTGCCGCGTTTGCCGAAGACGCGTTCGGGCAAGATTCTGCGCGCGAGCATTCGCCGCTTGGCCAATGGCGAGCCGCCCGCACCCCCGCCCACCATTGAAGACCCCGCGGCCTTGGATGAGGTCAAGTCCGCCTTTGCCGGAAGGGGGTGAAATCTCACCCCCAGAATCCCGGGCTCTCCCCCATCCCGCACGACAATCCGCGAAAGGCAATAATTGAGGAAACTCTCTCGTTCAGCGAGCAGCCCCTATTGCCGATCGAATTTTGATTTCTTAAATTGCTCTTTTATCACAGTGTTTACGGAGTCGATTTTCCTTTTTAGAAAAGGATATTGGTTTATGGAATTCAGGCTTCTTTTTTCAGGCCGGGTGAGGCCTACCGCAAATAAAGGTCATCCGAAAGAAACGCATGAGATTCGCAAGGCATTTCATCCACAACTACGCCTTTTATGGGATAATCGGCCCAACTTGCGCCAGCTTGCTAGGAGCTGGACATCTCGGGCTTCTGATGATGAACCTCCCATTGAATACAACCTAAAAGACGAAGAAGCCCGTATTTGATGGGGTTTGAAAAAATGGGAAACAAATGGTCGTGTGCCGGCTTCCATTGTGTTCCTCTGGTAACGCGTGATCAGGACGCAATATGTTCTTTGAACATATTGCTTCTCAGGCCCGGCCCATCAACGACACGCCATATCATCAATCAAGGCGATATTGACGGACAGCTAAAAACGATCGTCGATGCTCTTCGAATTCCAGATGGTGCAAATAAGATTCGTGGCGTAGCACCAGGGGCGGATGAAGATCCGTTTTTTTGCCTCCTGGAAGATGATAAACTTGTGTCCGAGGTTCGTGTTGTTACCGATGAACTTCTCTTGTTGCCGGGCAAGCGAGAAGTGGATGCGAACGACGCGTTTGTGGTTATTAATGCTAAAGTCTGGCATAAGAATCCCCGAACGTTTGATAACTGGCTCGGGTAAATATAAGAGAACAATATCAAGATAACCCACAACATTGATAAAATCTTTAAAACTTATCCTTGTGCCGCTGCGCAGCAAAATGCAGCCCAGCGCTTGAAAGATTCTTTCAATTCCAGCGAAAGGCATGGAATTGGAATAGTCTATGGAATCACTGGGAGTCGGTGGAACCAATAGGAAGCAAGTTACGGTTAGGTCCCGCAACGCCGGGCGTTTCCCGGAAAATTAACGAAAGCGCCGGGAAGTGTGACCGATAATCCAACATCCGGGGCAATTTTTTCATGTGCGGCGCGCCGTTTGCCGCTTGCCGCAATCGGCCTTCCATACCCGCAACGTGGCCGTACCGAGGCGTGGGGAGGGTTTCGTCGATGGGTTAACTATGATCTTGCTGTCGTCTCAATGATCAGGAGTCGGTGTTCTCGTAGCCTCGTCTTCAAACAGCTTTTTCATGCAGGAAGTTGGCCCAAGACACGAAATTTGCTCGCCTGTTAAGCGAGCAAAAATATAAAATCATTGACAAAACCTGCGTTCTCAGCCATTTATCTTATGTTGCCGTGGCCTTGCAATCCACGCACAACCAAGCCGGATGGTAACGCAGCTAGGGCATCAGCCCTCGTGAGTTAACAAGACGGTAGCAATTTCATCTCCTTCTCGGCTAATCCCGGGTTGGAGTTGGAAACATCGACAAAGGGGCTGCTCCAAACAGGAGCCCGATGTCGAGAACTGGTTGGAGGTGGGGGGAATTGCACCCCCGGGGCGCTGGATGGAAAGCCGGACCCCGCACTTAGCCACCCCCACGAGTAAGAGCGGCACCGTTCTCTTCGGATGGTGCCGCTTCTGATTTTTCGGCGACAAAGCGATACGCAGCGGTATTGCCCACCCGCTCCAGCACGCGTTTTTGCATGAGATTCTGAACTACGCGATGGGCCGTGCCGTGCACTACGCGTTTCCCAGTTGTATGTTGAATTTCCTCAATAATCTGCCCCACGCTCGCGGTTTTGGGGAAGATTCGCCGGAAAGCTGCCTCGATAAGTTGTTCGGGCTCGCCGCGGACCAGCAGCATTCGGCGCCGCGGCCGCGGTAATCTACCGGAGGAGTCTGATGGTGCAACAGAGGAAGTCGTCGCCCTGGCCTGAGGAGGTTCCAGCGCGGAGGCGAGGCCGGCTGCGAAGGCGTTATGCCAGAGCGCGGTCGCTTGCGCGCGCGCGTACCGCTGCCACTCCGCGGGGAGCAGCGAGATCCACGAGAGCAATGACTCCGGCGGCCCGTTTTGCAAGTTCATGGCGAAATTTTAGGAATTAGAAAAATGGAGTCAAGAGAAAAAAGAGAAGAAGAATGAATGAGGGTCCTTTTTTCCCTTTCTTAGTTCATCTTGAGAGTGCAAACGAGATTGGCCCACTCGCCTTGCATACTGGTCGGACGCGTGTGGATAATGGTGTAGTCGGATTTCCCCGCGATCACGCTGTCGGGGAGATAAAGCGCATCGACCAAAATCCGGCCGTCTCCCATATCTCGGCATGGAATCTTCACCTCGCTCGGCGAACACGGCACGGTTATGGCCGGGTTTGCCGATAGGTTTGCTGCTAGGCCGGAAGCAAGGACCAAAACGGAGAGAGATAAACGCAACAGAGTTCCTCCCATTTCTTCCCTCTATCCCGCTTTTCTCACCGCGCACTCCCTTAAAATTCGCTCGCTTCAGCCCGCAAGCCCCCCTACAGCGCGCCGCCCCGCCTGCCGGCGCGTGCGGCAAGGCGAAGCCGCAGCGCTTGCAGTTTGATGAACCCCTCCGCGTCCGCCTGATCATACGCGCCGAGATCTTCCTCAAAGGTCGCCACATCCGGGAAATACAGGCTGTTCGGGCTTTCCCGCCCGATCACCGTCACGTTGCCTTTGTAAAGCTTCAGCCGCACGCGGCCGCTCACCGATTTCTGGCTCTCGTCGATCAACGCCTGCAGCATGCGCCGCTCCGGGCTGAACCAGAAACCGTAATAAATCAGCTCGGCATAGCGCGGCATCAAACTGTCTTTCAGATGTGCGGCTTCGCGATCCAACGTCAGGCTCTCGATCGCCCGATGCGCCGCCAGCAAAATCGTGCCGCCCGGCGTTTCATAAACGCCGCGCGACTTCATGCCGACAAACCGGTTCTCCACCAAATCCAGCCGGCCGATCCCGTTGATGCGCCCGTATTCGTTCAGCCGTGCGAGCAGATTGGCCGGCGAAAGCCGCTCGCCGTTCACCGCAACCGGATCCCCCCGTTCAAAATCCATGCTGATCACGGTGGGGTGATCCGGCGCATCTTCCGGGCGCACCGTGCGTTGATAGACAATCTCGTCCGGCTCGGCGGCGGGATTCTCCAGAATTTTTCCTTCCGAAGAGGAATGCAGCAAATTCGCATCCACGCTGAAGGGCGCCTCGCCGCGCTTGTCCTTGGCAATGGGGATTTGATGCGCTTCGGCAAAGGCCAAAAGCTTGCTGCGCGAGGTCAAATCCCATTCGCGCCAAGGCGCGATCACTTTCACATCCGGCTTGAGCGCATAATAGGAGAGCTCAAAGCGCACCTGGTCGTTGCCCTTTCCGGTCGCACCATGGGCCACCGCATCCGCCCCGACGGCTTCGGCGATTTCGATCTGGCGCTGGGCAATCAAGGGCCGGGCGATGGAGGTGCCGAGCAGGTATTGCCCTTCGTAAAGGGCGTTGGCGCGGAACATGGGAAAGACGAAATCGCGCACGAAGGGTTCGCGCAGATCTTCGACGAAAATCTCCTTCACCCCAAGCATTTCCGCCTTGCGCCGGGCGGGCTCCAGCTCTTCGCCCTGGCCGAGATCGGCGGTGAAGGTCACCACCTCGCAGCCGTAGGTGATTTGCAGCCATTTCAGGATCACGCTGGTATCCAACCCGCCGGAATAGGCGAGGACCACTTTTTTCACGTCTTTTGCCGCCATGCTCGAAGCTCCTTGCGCGCGGGGCCCCGCCAATTCGCGCCATCACCGGGCACCCGCGAAAGTCTCCCGCTTTCGCAGGCTCCCGAATGTGCGGAAACCCTGCTTTGGGGGCGAGGTAGCGCCCCCGCCGCCCTTCGCGCAAGAGCGGTTCTCATTCCCCGCGCGGACGCAAATCCGATCCGTGCCTTGAAAGCGATAGAAAGCCAATCATCCGCAGCCTGGCAGCCTTGAAGGCGATCCGATAACCGGATGGCCCGACATTATATATATGTATATCAAGCAACCCTGCCTCTCTACGGAGCGGCAAACCGCCCGCAAAGGTCAGCGGGCACCGCTCCGGTTGCCACGGAACTATGGCAGAGTGTCTAAGGATCATCGGAAAAATTCTTGAGAAACCTCCCTTTGCCTATCCGGTTTTTCCGCTTGCCATTTCATGGCATGGATGAGCACTTCCCATTTGCTTCATTCTGGGACCGGCGCGCCAGCAGATTCCGGTGCGGCAATACGTGTTTGGGCGGTAATGCAGACGCATCCGACCACCAAACCTCAACGTGTCTCCTGTTTATCCCTTGCAACAGGATGGGATTTGTAGCATTTATATTGGGAAGGAGCGGGAGGATTCGAACCTCCATCCCCTGGCGGTGGGCTGGCGATGGGCCCTCCAACCCTGCACCATCCGCTTATGACAACCGCCAGCATGTTTCCGGCTTACACCACGCTCCCCTCGTCTTGGTCTGAAGCTATGGAAGAATCAAAGTCTGCAGTTTCCGATCGCACAGGGGCATTCGTGCCCTGGGGGGCTTCGTCCGCAAGAGTTCCGGACTTATTCTGCCATTCCACGAGCCCATACCCTTGGCCGCGGACGTTATCGAAAATGTCCTTAGCGGTGGAGAGATAAGCCGCCACGGAGGCGGTTTCTTTAACGTCGACCCCTTGGCGTCGGAGGAATTCGTGGATTTCCGCGCTCGTGGCGCGTCTCCCCTTTTCCTTCAAATAGGTCTGAGCCAATGCAACAACCTTGGCTGCATTCGAACCACTTCGGGGGGTCGGCCGAGAGCCTATTGGCTTGCCCGTAGCCGCAGACGCATTCAAAAAAGCGCGCCGACTTTCTATGAGGCGGCGAATATCCTTAAGTTGGCGAAACTGCGGTAGGGCACTCAATTCCGCCAAAAGCTGCTGCTCCGCCTCTTCCAACTGCGCTAGGATTTTATCTTTCCGCATGGTTCCAAATATATAAACCCCCCAACCCCTAGTCAAGCGTTCACCTAAAATTTCTTGGCGAACAAATGGAACCAATAGGACCCATTGGTGGGCCGACAGATACCGGCGATGTGTAGTTTCGTCATTGCCGAGTTGCAGGCATAATTGTGGAAGCCCCTGGCCCCTGCCGAGTCGGCCTCGATTCAACCCGCAACCTTTTTATTCAAAGAGTCGGCAATAGGATTCAGCCCCATATATTGGGCATGCCCCCTTTGCTTCCAAGCCATCGGTCTTAGGGCGTTTCCCGTCTTGACAGAGGCGTATCCGGCATTGGCGAAGGAGTTGTGGCATTCGCTAGGTTCGAGGGTGGCGAGGAGGCTTTCGATGTGCCGCCAGGTGTCCTGAACGGTTCGCTTCTGCGCGGTCCGCATCCAATGTTTGATTTTGGTGAAGGCCTGCGCAATCGGATTGAGGCGGGCGAATAGGGCGGCCAGATACCGGAGCCTGGCGCCGGCGGCTTGGATGCGGCCGCGTCGCGCGAGCGACTTGTGGCTACCGAGATTGTCGCGGATGACGATATCGCCGGGCTCGAGGGTGAAATGCGCTGCTTTAGACATAGGCGCGGAAGCATTCGCCGTTGGTGGGGCTGTCGAACCCGCCGGGGCCACGGAGGTGGTCGTAACGCAGCGCGCCGAAGAAGGTCAGCGTGCGCCAGAGCCCGTGCGGCGAAAAAGCCCGTACCCGCTCGCCCTTCGGCCCCCATCCCCCAGGGGCGCCATGTTGGCCTTGATCCCGGCCTCGTCGAGGAACACCAGATGCCGGGGGTCGAGGCGCGCGCCGGCTAGGGGCGCCAGCGCCGTTGCCTGCGAGCGATGTCGGAGCGGACCTGCTCCAGAGCGACCAAAGTTTTTTGGACCGCAGTCCCTCGCGCCGTAGGAACAGCCATACCGCATTGTGCGAAACCTTCACGCCTTGCGCCGCAAGCTCGTCCTTGAGACCGTGCAGCGTCCAGCTGCGGCGTGTGCGTAAGCTGCTCCAGCACCTCCCAACAGAATCCCCTTTGTTTCTGCCCCTATATAGGAAGACGACTAAACGAACGGTGTTGACGCGCCCTGTGGGATGGTCTATATAGAGCAAGCTGGCCTGGCCGGCCGCCCGTAGTTCAACAATGGATAGAATTCCGGCGCGTTTCTCATGCCGGGGATGGGGGTTCGAATCCCCTCGGGCGCACAAAAAGGGTTTTAACGCTCTGATTTTTTTGAATTTTATGCTCTATAATATAGGGGCCTACACCGGGTAACCAACTCTATAAACTCTATAATTGCAGCAGCAGGAGAGCGTTGGCTCGAACTTTCCAAATCCTCATCCTACTCCAGCGCCGCCGCGTGCGTCGCAGCGGCTCGGGCCGCCGTTCCCGGATGGCGCATGAAAAGCACCAACGGCAGGCTCAACAGCGCGGTAATCATCATATATTTGAAGTCGTCGATATAGGCGATAATCGAGGCTTGGTAATTCACCGCCTGGTTCATCAAGGCCGCGCCGTGCGGCGTGGTGGGGTCCAGAAAATGCAGCGCCGTCGGGTTCGCGGTCAAAGCGCGGTTGAACGGGTTCACATTCTGCACGATAATCGCGTGATTCACCTGTTGCATTTCCGTGAGCAGCGTCGAGGTGATGGAAATGCCGATCGCCGAGCCGACATTGCGCAACAAGCTCCACATGGCGGTGGCATCGTTTCGGAATGCGGCAGGCAGCGAGGCGAACGCCACCACCTGCAGCGGCACGAAGACGAAACCGAGGCCGAACCCCATCACGATGGTCACGCCCACGACTTCGGATTCGGAAACCGCCGGCGTCCACCCCGTCATCCAAAACAGCGTTCCGGCAATGACGATCGTCCCGCCCGCAATCAAAAGACGCGGATCCATCCGGTTGGAAATCCGGCCCGCAATCATCATCGCAAACAGCGTGCCGATCCCGCGCGGGGCCATCACCAGCCCCGCGGTATCGACCGGATAATCCGCCATCGTTTGCAAAAACGGCGCCAGCAACGCAGCACTTGCCAACAGAATCATCCCCACCGCGAACATAACGATTACGCCCGCGACGAAATTTCTGTCTTTAAATAACGCGCGCGGAATAAAAGGCCGCTCCGCCGTCAGCATGTGCACCAGAAACAGATAAAGGCCAAGGCCGGCCAATATTGCCTCGATAATAATCTCGTAGGAGCCGAACCAATCTTTCAACTCGCCCCGATCGAGCATCATCTGAAAAGCCCCCAACGCCAGCGAAAGCGCGAGAAACCCCGTCCAATCAAAGCGCAATTCGGTCTGCCGGCCGCTGCGGGGCATGAAAAACGCAAGGCCCAACAAGGCCAAGATGCCGAACGGAAGGTTGATGAAAAACACATACCGCCAATTGTAATACTGCGTGAGATAACCGCCGAGCGTCGGCCCGACGATCGGCCCGACCATCACCCCCATGCCCCAGAGCGCCATCGCCGCGCCGCGCCGCTCGGGCGGATAAATATCCAGCATAGTGGCCTGCGAGAGCGGCACCAGCGCGGCGCCGAACAGGCCTTGCAGCAAGCGAAACAGCACCATCTGCTCGATGGAACTGGCAATGCCGCACAGCATGGAAGTGACCGTAAACCCGGCCACCGAGACCAAAAAAAGATTTTTGCGGCCGAAACGGTTGGCCAGCCAGCCCGAAGGCGCCGTCATGATCGCGGCGGCGATCACGTAGGAGGTCAGCACCCAGGTGATCTCGTCATAGGTCGTGGACAGGCTTCCTTGCATGTAGGGAAGCGCCACGTTGGCGATGGTGGAATCCAACGCCTGCATCAGCGTGCCCACCATGGCGCAAACGGTGATGATGCCGCGATGCGTCACCGCTTCAGGCGAAGCTGCTTTGGCTTCCATCATGCAACGCCTCTCACCGCGGATTTCTGCGGCGGTTAGAACAATTCCGTGAACAAGTCGCGCAAGGCACGCCGATGTTTGGTGTCTATCGAAACCTCCACGCTCATTCCTGCCGCCAGAGGCGGGTCGCCGGGTTTGCGGTCGATCTCGATGCGCACCGGAATCCGCTGCACCACCTTCACCCAGTTGCCGGATGAATTCTCGGCCGGAAGCAAGGAAAATTGCGAGCCGGAAGCCGGGCTTAAACTCACCACACGGCCGTGCCATTCACGCCCCGGATAGGTATCCACCCATACCGTGACCGTATCCCCGGGCTTCACCCAGGTCAGGTCCGTTTCTTTGACATAAGCCGTCACCCACATATGCTCGGTGGAAACCAGCCCGAACGCGCCGGTAGAAGCCGCCAAATACATTCCCGGCTGCAGTTTCGGCACATCGGTCACCACCCCGTCATAGGGGGCGCGGACTTCGGTGTGCCGCAACTGGCGTTCCGCTTCGCGCAGTTGCGCCAACGCGTTTTTATAATCGGGCGTATCCTCCGGCGCGACATTGGGGTTCCCCGAAAGCTTGGCCAATTGCACCCGCGCCTGGTAGCGAAGGCTTTCCAGCCGTTGTTGATCGCCCATCAGCTTGAAGCGCGCATTGTCGTAATCGAGCTTGGTCACGCCCCCTTTGTTCACCAAGGCGGCGTAACGCTCCAGATTTGCTTGATCGAGACGAACTTCGTCTTCTTGCGCGGCAATATCGCGCAGCATCCGCTGATAGTCATCTTTCATCGCATTGACGGTGAGGACGATTGAGTCCAGCTTGGCTTTGTCGCCGTCCACCGCATATTGAAACGGCTCCGGATCGATCCGGAACAACAATTGGCCTTTGCGCACGAATTCGTTGTCGTGAACCGCGACTTCCTTGACGATGCCGGAAACGTCGGTGGAAACGGGAAGCTTGTCCGCATCGATATAGGCATCGTCGGTGTAGGAATAGCGGCCGCCTTGCAGCCAAGCGCCCAATCCGCCTGCCAAAACGGCAACAACGCCGCCCGCCATCAACACCAAGCGCAAGCGCTGACGAAGCGCGCGCGTGCGCGGGCGTGCCTCCTCGGTCACCCGCGGTTGGGCAACGGCCGTGCTCGCCTGCGACATTACGCAACCTCCGCGCTCGCGGTCGCTTCTAATTCGGCCGCCTCGGGTGCGGCTTGCTCAGCCTCGTCATCCGCGGCGCAGACGGCTTCTTCCTTGCGGCTGCAGCGGACGTTGGCACACAAAATCGCCTTCATGCTTCGCAGCCGCTCCGTCATCTCGGCGATGGCGGCGGCGTCCATGCCCGAGGTCACCAAGTGCAACAATTCGTCCCGCTCGTGCTTGATCCGCTCGAGCAGAGGTTCCGCCGCGGGCAGCAGGTGCAAACGCCAGACGCGGCGATCCTTGGGGTCCGGCCGCCGTTCCACGAAACCGCGCTGCTCCAGCCGATCCACCAGCCGGGCAACGGTGATCGGTTCCACTTCCAAAAGATCGGCGAGATCTTTTTGTGAAATTCCGGGTTGCCACTCCAAGCGCAGCAAAATGACCCATTGCGCCCGAGTCATTCCGAACTGGCGCGCGCGTTTGTCGAAGGCCACGCGCACCAGGTGCGCAACCTCGAAGAGGTAGGTCATAATATCCGGCTGAAATTGTGCCATGGGTGAGCCTCCAGCCCATATAATAAGGAACGTTATAATAGATACACTCTTGAAGCTCATGTTTATTTTGCATGCCAGGGCCGCGCAATGGCTGGGTCGCGTGGCAAGCCGGCGGAAGAATAGCTAAGGCGTTTGCCGTCATGAACACGAGCGCACCCGAGATTGTGATCGTCGGCGCGGGCGTGGCCGGACTGGCCGCCGCGGCGGCGGTGCGGGCGCAGGGCCGCTCCGCCCTAGTGCTGGAAGCCAAGGGGCGGGTCGGCGGCCGGGCCTGGACCACCCGGCCCGCCGAACTCGGCCGGGTTCCGTTCGATCACGGCGCCTCGTGGCTGCACGAGGCCGAGCAAAATCCTCTGGCCGATTTGGCCAAGGCGGCGGGCCGGCGGCTTTTGGACACCGAACGCATGCGCTCCCGCCGCCTCTTTGTGGACGGGCGCCTGGCCACGCCGGCCGAAGAAGACGCCTATCGCCAAGCCTATGACGCCATCGTGGCAAGCGCCCATGCCCGTGCGGCCCAAGGCCCCGATATCAGCCTCGCCGAGGCGCTGCGGCCCTATGCCGATAACCCTTGGGCGCCGACGATAGCCGCCTGGGAGGGGGCAATCATCGCCGCGGCCGATGCCGAAGTGCTGAGCCTCAAGGACTGGGCGGTCAATAGCCTGGAAGGGCAGAACCTCGCGGTGCCGGACGGGCTCGGCGCGTTGGTGGCCGATCTTCTCGCCCCCCGCGCCGGAGACATCCGTCTGAATTGCCCGGTGCGGCTGATCCGCTGGCAGGAGCCGAACGGAGCCGTGGTTCTGGAAACCGCGCGAGGAACGCTGCACGCGCGCGCCGCGATCGTCACCGTCTCCACCGGAGTGCTGGCCGCCGGCGGCATTGCGTTTCGACCGGAACTGCCCGCCCCGACCCAGGAGGCCATTCACGCTTTGCCGATGGGGCTGCTGAGCAAAATCGCGTTTCGGCTGCGCGAGCCGGAACAGTCCGGCCTGCCGGCCTCTTGCGCGATTTTCCGCCAACGGCGCAGTTTTGCCGAGCCCGCGGTGATTTTCCACGCGCGCCCCTTCGGCCGCGACTCTGTGGTGAGTTTCTTCGGCGGGCGGACCGCCTGGGACCTCGCCAAGGCAGGGCCGCAAGCGGCCGAGGATTTCGTGCGCGCGGAATGGCGCGCGATTTTCGGGGCAGGCGCCGATGCGTGGCTCGCCCCCGGCGCCGTGCACACGGAATGGGGCACCGACCCCGAGGTGCTCGGCGCCTATTGCTACGCCCGCCCGGGCCAGGCCGAAGCCCGGGCGCGCCTGGCGGAGCCGCTTGCAGAGGGGCGGCTGATCTTTGCCGGCGAGGCTTGCCATACGGGTCTCGGCGGCACGGTGGGCGGGGCTTACCTGTCCGGCTGGGAAGCGGCCCAACTCGTTGCCAGCCGTGTCTGATCATTTCGTGCTTACCCCCGTTGCCGAAGCATGCGCGCGGTAGGCCGCATGCGCTTGGTTGATCGCCGCTTGGCTCAGGCTCTGGCTCAAGGAGGCTTGGGCCCCCTGAACCTGCAACAGTCCATTTTGCGCCTGCGCAACGCTGCTGCTGGCACTGCCGGCGCTGCTTGCCGCCGGGGCTGCGCCCAATGTCGCCGCGCTCGAAGCCGGGCCCGAACCCGGCCCGGCAGCATGCTCTCCGCCTTGCTTTCGCGACGCTTTTTGGTGAGACCACGCCGAGAGAACATCGGCAAGGCTGTTGTTGGTCGGCGCGGTCCAGGCCGCATTTTTCAGCCAGCTTGCCGCGCCCAAAATGCCCATAATCATGACGGTTCGCTCTCCGTGCGGTGAAACCCTTCTCGCCGATCATGCATGCATCGTGCCAGGCTTCTGACCGGCGCAAACCGCGCTTTGGCGGTGAGGCGAACCGCCGAGCCGGCAGGCTTTGCCGGGCGGATCCTGCCGGCTCGGGCATCTCGGCATCTCAATCGACACGGGCGCGAAAGACCTTATGGCAGGCGCCGCAGGCCTTGCCGGTGGCCTGGAACTGCCGCGCAAAACCGGCCTTGTCCCCGGCCTCGGCCAGCGCCGCAAGCTTTTCCGCCTCTGCCGTATAGGCGGCGGCGCGTTCGTCAAAGGTTTTCTTATCCTGCCAGATTTTCGGCAGGGCCTTGGTCTCCTTGCCGGTATCGCTTCCGGGCGGAAACATCTCCGGAATCTTCCGGCTCCAAGACACCAGGAACCGGGCATCATCGGCGAAAGGCCGGACATCCTTGCCCGCTTCCACCGCCTCTTTCATCGCTTTGAAAATCCGGCCGCTGAGCTTGTAGGCGGCCCGACGCTGCTGGATGGCGTCTTCCGGCGAAGCAAAAGGCGGACCCGCCGGCAATTGCAGTTCCGAGCTCGGCACCGGAACCCCCTTTTCGTCCGCCTTGGCCCATGTCAAGACAAGCGTCGTCAGAATTCCGAGCACGGCAAGGCTCAGCGTCTTATGCAGCAATTTCATTCCTCCCTCCCTTCTCTCCGTGTAGGCCAAAGGTTGCCTGACCGCTCCGCCTCTGCAAGAGGCTAGCCGGCTTTTTGTTTTTTTCGTTTTCTTTATTTTGGAGACCGTCATGGCGGCTTACCGTTCTGTGGCCGTATTTTGTGGCTCCCGGCTCGGGGTGCAGCAGACTTTCCGCAAGGCCGCCGAAGAGCTTGGCGCCGGATTGGGCCGGGCCGGCCTGCGGCTGGTTTACGGCGGCGGCAGCACCGGGTTGATGGGCGCTCTGGCTAATGCGGCCCTGGCGGCGGGCGGCGAGGTGATCGGCGTGATTCCGGAATTCCTCACCCGCCTGGAAGCCGCCCATAGCGGGGTGACGGAACTTGTGATCACCGAGAGCATGCACGCCCGAAAACAACGGATGTTTGCTCTCGCCGATGCCTTCGTGATGTTCCCGGGCGGGCTCGGCACCTTGGATGAGACCATCGAAGTGATTACCTGGCGGCAGCTCCGACTGCACGAAAAGCCGATTTTTCTTTGCGATATCGCGGGCTTCGCCCAACCCATCCTGGCCGCGATCGAGGCGATGATTGCCGAAGGCTTCGCCCCCGCCGAAGCGCGTTCGTTTTTCGAAGTGGTGCGCAGCGTGCCGCTCTTGCTGCAGCGTCTGGAGGCCGTGCTTCCCGTGCTTCCTGCCGCAAGCGCAGGCAACGGCAGCGAGCGGCTGTAGCCGACCCCTCTCTTGCGGCTCGTCCGGCGCTTTTGGCCCCGCCGGCGGCCGGCGGCGCGGTTGCCTCGCCGGTTCGGCTGTTTTAGCGTTTGGCCGGCCGGAGCGGTCCGGCTTTCCGGTGCAGAAGAAAATGATAGGGAGGTTGCCATGCCTCGCTTGCCGCTTGCGCGTTTCAAAGTAATCGACCTCACCCGCGTCCGCGCCGGCCCCACCGCCGTGCGCCAGCTTGCCGATTGGGGCGCGGATGTGATCAAGGTAGAAAATCCCGAAGGCACGGATGCCTTGGCGAGCGATCGCGACAACCCGGATTTTCAAAACCTGCATCGCAACAAGCGGAGCATCACGCTCAACCTGAAAACCCCCGAAGGGGTGGAAATTCTCAAGAAGCTGGTCCGCACGGCGGATGTGCTGGTGGAGAATTACCGCCCTGATGTGAAGTTCCGGCTCGGTATCGATTACGCCACCCTGCGCGAGGTCAATCCGCGTTTGGTGTATGCGTCCATCTCGGGCTTCGGGCAGGACGGCCCCTATCGCGATCGCCCGGGCTTTGACCAAATCGCACAGGGCATGGGGGGCTTGATGTCGATCACCGGCCTGCCCGGCCAAGGCCCCGTGCGCGCCGGCATTCCGATTGCGGATCTCACGGCCGGGATTTTCGCCGCGCAGGGAATCTTGATCGCCTTGCTCGAGCGCGAGGTTTCCGGCGAGGGCCAGTGGGTGCAATCCTCGCTGCTGGCGGCGCAAATCGCCATGCTCGATTTTCAAGCCGCGCGCTGGCTGATTGGGAAAGAAGTGCCGGGTCAGGCCGGGAACAACCACCCGACCAGCATTCCGACCGGGGTTTTCGCCACCGCCGACGGGCATATCAATATCGCCGCCTCCGGCCAGACCATGTTCCGCCGACTGTGCGAAGCGCTGGACGCGCCGGAACTTGCAGAGAATCCCGCCTACAAAACCGACAAGGATCGCTCGCGCAATCGCGATGCGCTGAATGCGGCGATCGAGGCGATCACCCGAACCCGCGCCTCCGCGGAGTGGATCAAACGCCTCAATGAGGTGGGGGTGCCGTGCGGGCCGATTTACCGCATCGATGAAGTCTTCGCGGATCCGCAGGTGCGCCATATCGGCATTGCCGCGCCTGTTACGCACCCGCGCCTTGGCGGGATCGAACTGGTCGGCCAGGCCATTCAGATGAGCCGGACGAATTGGGAAATCCGTTCCACGACCCCGGAGCTCGGCGAGCATACCGATATGGTGCTGAAGGAACTCGGATACGGGGATTCGGAAATTGCGGATTTGCGGGCACGCAAAATTATCTAGAGTTGCAAAAGCCGCGTGATGTCGAGGGGAATGTTCGGGGATTATCGCCGCCTTCGCGCTCGCGGATGCGCAGGCGCGCGTTAGGCAGGTGAAAGGAAGGGAGCGCCGATGTCGGACTATCTTTTGGTGGAGCGGCGGGAGGGTTATCACCGGCTGACCTTGAATCGCCCGGAGAAGATGAATGCGCTGACGGCGGAGATGTTGGAATCGTTGCTTGCCGCGCTCGATCGCGCCGCGTCCGACCCGAAGTGCCGGGCGGTGCTGCTCACCGGCGCCGGGCGCGGGTTCTGCGCCGGCCAGGACCTTTCGGCGCTGCTCACGGAAGCCGGCAGCTTGCAGGATCCGGAGCCGCTGATCGAGCGGCTGTATAATCCGCTGGTGCGGCGCTTGCGGTCTTTGCCGCTGCCGGTGGTGTGCGCCGTCAACGGCATCGCGGCGGGGGCGGGCGCCTCCATCGCATTGGCGTGCGACATCGTGCTTGCCGCGCGTTCCGCGAAGTTCATCCAGGCATTTGTGAAAAGCGGGCTGATTCCCGATACGGGGGCGACGTTTTTTCTCCCCCGCCTGGTGGGAGCGGCCCGCGCACGGGCACTGACCATCTTGGGCGAGCCCGTCAGCGCCGAGCAAGCCGAGGCTTGGGGTATGATCTGGCGCGCGGTCGATGATGACAAACTGGCAAGCGAGGCCGAGGCCCTTGTCGCTGCGCTTGCCAAGCAAGCCACGGAAGCGATTGCGCTGATCAAGCAAGCGCTGGAAGCTTCGCAGACCGCAAGCCTTGACTCCCAGCTTGCCCTGGAGCGGGACTTGCAACAAAAGGCGGCGCGCACGCCCGATTGTGCGGAGGGCATCCGCGCCTTTTTGGAAAAGCGGGCGCCGCGGTTTGAAGGACGCAAGACGCCATGAAAACACCCGAAGCAGACGCCGCGATGGCACGCGCCTGCGGCGAAGCGATGTGGGCCGAGGATGCGGCAAGCCGCGGCCTTGGCATGGAACTTTTGGAAGTGGCGCCGGGACGCGCGCGCATGGCCATGTTGATCGGCGAGCAAATGGTCAACGGCCACGGCATTTGCCATGGCGGTTATATTTTTATTTTGGCCGATTCCGCCTTTGCGTTTGCGTGCAACACCTATAACGAACGCGTGCTGGCAAGCCAGGCCAGCATCAGTTTCCTGCGCCCCGCCCATCTCGGCGAGAGGCTGATTGCGGAAGCCGAAGAACGTATCCGGTTGGGACGAAGCGGCATTTACGATGTGCGGGTGTGCCGTGAGGACGGCACCGTGATTGCCGAGTTTCGCGGCCATTCGCGCATGACCGGCCACCGATTTTTCCCGAACTCCGAAAAGGACCAGCCATGAATACGCCCTCACGATCCAAGCGCGCCGAGGTGCATCCGCCTGCCCGCGCCGAACTCGACCCCATCGAGATTGCTTCGCGCGATGAAATCAGCGCGTTGCAGCGGGAACGATTGCGCTGGACGCTTCGCCATGCCTATGAAAATGTGCCGTATTATCGCAAGGCATTTGATGAAGCCGGCGTGCATCCCTCCGATTTTCATGATCTTGCCGACCTCGAAAAATTTCCGTTCACCACCAAAGACGATCTTCGCCGAAATTATCCTTTCGGCATGTTTGCCGTTCCGCGTGAGAAACTTGTCCGCATTCATGCCTCTTCCGGCACCACCGGCAAGCCCACGGTGGTCGGCTACACGCAACATGATTTGGACGTCTGGGCCGAAGTGGTGGCGCGTTCGATTCGCGCCTCCGGCGGACGGCCCGGAATGGTGCTGCACAATGCTTACGGCTACGGCTTGTTTACGGGCGGGCTTGGATTGCATACCGGCGGCGAAAAGCTCGGCTGCACGGTGGTTCCCGTCTCCGGCGGGATGACGGAACGCCAAGTGATGCTGATCGAGGATTTCCGCCCGCAGATTATTTCCGTCACGCCGAGTTATATGCTTGTTATTCTCGATGAGTTTCGCAACAAGGGAAAAGATCCGCGCACAAGCTCGTTGCTGATCGGCATTTTCGGCGCCGAGCCCTGGACCGATGCCATGCGGCGGGAAATCGAAGAAGCTTTTGATATTCATGCCGTGGACATTTACGGGCTTTCGGAAGTCATGGGGCCGGGCGTGGCCAATGAGTGCATCGAAACCAAAGACGGGCTGCATATTTGGGAAGACCATTTTTATCCGGAAGTGATCGACCCGGAGACCGGGCGCGTTTTGCCGGAAGGCGAAAAAGGCGAGCTCGTGTTTACCACGCTAACAAAGGAGGCGATGCCGGTTATTCGCTACCGCACGCGCGACCTCACACGGCTTTTGCCCGGAACGGCGCGCAGCATGCGCCGGATGGAAAAAATCACCGGGCGCAGCGACGATATGATTATCATTCGCGGGGTGAATCTGTTTCCCACCCAGATTGAAGAGCTGATTCTGCGAAGCCCGTATCTCTCCGGGCATTTCCAGATTGTTCTCTCGCGCCCCGCGCGGCTTGACGAAATGGACGTGAATGTAGAGGCCAAACCCGAAGCGTGGAACGAGGCGCTTGTCGCGCAAGAAGCGCAGATGCTTTCGCATCATATCAAGGCGCTGATCGGTATTTCGGCCAAGGTGCATGTGCTGGCGCCGGGAAGCATTGAACGTTCGCTCGGCAAGGCGCGCCGGGTGATTGACCAGAGGCCGAAGGGATAAGGCCGAACCCGTAGGGGCGGAATCGGAGCCGCTGGGCACGCCGGCGGTTTCCGGGCTGGGCGGGGATTCCGGAGAGGGCTCCGGGTCTTGGTCGCGGGGTTTGCGGCCGCCGTCCTCGGGCGGGGGGTTGGCCATGGCGAGCACCCCGGCCACGGCGCGGGCGGCGTAGGCGGAAAGATCCTCGCTGCCGCGTTCGGCATCGCTCCATCCCGCGGCGGCCTCGAGCAAAGCCAGCAGCGCGCGCGCCGGAGGCTCGCCGCCTCTCGCCCCGAGGCCCGGCAGACTTTCCTCGATGGCCGAGGCAAAGAGCGCCACGAGCCAGCGCCGCTTTCCGGCAAGCGCCGCGCGGGAGGCAGGCTCGAGCAACGCTTCGGCCTGAGGCGCGATCCGCAGAGCAAGCGCGCCTTCGCCGGCGAGATACCGAAGCGCCGCCGTGGCCATGGTGCAGAGCTTGGCGCGCGGGGCGAAGGAGGCGGCGTCGGCCTCTTCTTGCGCCGTGCCCACCGCCTCGAGCAGCGCGCCGATATGCGCCTCCAGAATGCCGGCGAGCAGGGCCGCTTTGTCGGGGTAAGCGCGGCGAACGCTGGCAGGTGAAATCTCCATATGCCAGGCGATGCGGGCAAGCGAAGTGGCGGCGACACCGCGCGCGGCGAAGAGCGCAAGCGCTGCTTGGCGCACCTTCTCCTGCCGTTCGGCACGCGCCTGGGCGAGCCGGTCTTTGCGGAGTGCTTCAAAATAGGCCGGGCCGTCATGGATGAGGTGGTCGTAGCGTTTCCAGGCGGGCTCCGGCTTGCGGCGCGGCTTGACCAGCGCGGCCGGCGTATCCTCCGCCGGCAGCGCCTCCTCCGCCGGCATCGGTGGCGTTGGCATTTCTAACGCAGCCGTGTCTGCATCGAATGAGTGCAATTGAGTCATAACACCAATATGGCACAATTCACATCCGGGCACAAGCATAATGTTAGAGAAACAAACTAACGCGCGCAACCGGCAATGCGGATAACGCGGCGGGCGCAACGCCTAGCCGGTTTTGCCCTGCTCCCGGGCGCGGCGGGCTTCATAAGCTTTGAGATGCGCAAAAGCGATCCCGAGCAGCGGCGCGGATTCGCGCGTTTCCGCAAGGCGTAGCAAGTCGCCCAAAATGTGCTCGGCTTCGGTGGGGGCACCGCGCTCGATATCTCGCAACATCGAAGCGGCGATCGGGGAACCCGGCGCGGTCAACATATGGCGCGTGCGGTCCAGAACCTGCGGGCGCGGGGCAAAACCCTGCCGCGCCGCGATGGCGGCACATTCATCGAGCAACGCTTTGGCCAAATCGGCCGCACCGGCGGCCACGATATCGCCGATGGCGGCACGCATTAGGCAGGTGATGCCCGCGGCAGCGGAGATGAACACCCACTTTTCCCACATCTCCTGCACAATCGCCTCGCTCAGCCGGCCGTCGAAATTGGCGCGCGCGAAGGATTGGGCGATGGCTTCGGCACGTGCCGAGCGGCGCCCGTCGCGCTCGCCGAAGAGCAGCGTGTGCGCCTCGTTCAGGTGAACGATGCGCCCTTCGGCATCCAGCGTGGAGGAAATCACGCATTCCCCGCCCAGCACATGTTCGGGGCCGAAGCGGGCATCCAGCAGATCCAGATGGCGCATGCCGTTGAGCAGCGGCAAAATCGCGGTATCCGGCCCGACCGCCGGGGCAAAGGCTGTGACGGCGCCGTCCAAATCGTAGGCCTTGCAGCTCAAGAGGATCACATCAAACGGCTCGGCAAGCTCCTCGGCCAGCACACAACGAGGCGCGGGGAGCACGGCGTTGCCGAGGCGGCTTTGGATCACGAGGCCGGTGCGCGCGAGCTCGGCCGCGCGTCGGGGGCGCACGAGAAAGCTGACATCCTCGCCGGCCTCCAACAACCGGCCTCCGAAATAGCCGCCGACCGCGCCGGCGCCGACAATGAGAAACCGCAAGGCCATGGTCGTGTTTCCTTTCGCAAACCCCGTGCGCGACTAGACGCGTTGAAACGTCCAATACCGCGGCGTGCGACCGGCCTGAAGCGCTTTGATTTCATAGCGGGTGGGCGGCCAGCCCGGCGGGCGCACGGATGTCGCTTCGATCAAGGTGAACCGGTTCTGCTCGGCCATCACCGCTTCCACCCAAGCTTGATAGGTCGGATCGTCGGAGGCAAGCCGCCAGAGCGCGCCGGGGCGCAAGGTGCGTGCGAGAAGCGGAATTTGCTGCGGGTGTACCAAGCGCCGCTTGGCATGGCGCGATTTCGGCCAAGGATCCGGGAAAAGCACAAAGAGCCGGCTCAAGGCCGCGTCCGGCAGCGCCTTCAACAGCAAGCGTGCATCGTTTGGCCAGAGGCGCAAATTGGCGGGAAGCGGCGCCTGCTCCGGCGCGGCTTGCCCCGGCACCAGCCGGCCGAGCAATGCGCTAAGCCCGTTCAGATAAACTTCCGAGGCAATGAACGCGACTTCGGGATGCAGCGCAATCTGCGCCAAGGCGTGCTCGCCCGAGCCGGCGCCGATTTCCAGCCAGATTTCGGCAAAACGCTCCAACCCGGCGAGCGGGTCGGCAAGGTCGATCGTCAGCCTTGGCAAGACCGTCTCGAGGAGCTGCTGTTGGCGCGCGCGGAGCTTATGGCCGCGACGGCGCCCGTAGAGCCGTTCCGGCACGGGGGGAGGAAGGCCTGCTGATAGGTCCGGTGGGGATTTCGGTAATTCTTGCGGCATCGCGATCGCTCGGCGGGAAGGGCAGCCTGATTGGCTTGACCCGTTTGCACAAGGGGCCGATATGTTGGCTTGGCGCTTCCCGCGCAAGATCGGCTCCCGCCCAAGTCTTGCGACTTTGACGGGCGCTCGAAATTGTGTACGCGCGTTGCCAGAAAGCATTGCAGGGAGAGAGTTTTGGGGGAAGCCTTCAACCCTTCATCGGTCGCGTTTCCCGCTGCTTTGCCGCCGGAGCAGGCGCGGGGCGAGGAAAGCGATGCTTTGACCGCTCTGGCCCGGCTGGTGCACGAGGATCTGCAGGCCTGCAATCAGACCATCGTGCAGCGCATGCAAAGCCCGGTGGAGCTGATCCCCCGCCTTGCCGCGCATATCGTGGCCGCCGGCGGCAAGCGGCTGCGGCCGCTCTTGACCATCGCCTGCGCGCGGCTTTGCGGCTATCCGGACAAAGCGGAGCACAGGGGCGACGGGCTTCGGCATGTGCGGCTGGCCGCTGCGGTGGAATTCATTCACACGGCCACGCTTTTGCACGATGATGTCGTCGACGAGAGCAAATTGCGCCGGGGCTTGGCCTCGGCGAATGCCGTTTTCGGCAACCAGGCCTCGGTCTTGGTGGGCGATTTTCTCTTTGCGCGCGCCTTCGAGCTGATGGTGGAGGACGGCTCCCTTACGGTTTTGCAAATTCTTGCCCGCGCCGCCGCCACGATTGCCGAAGGCGAAGTGCTGCAGTTGATGACGCAAAACGACCTGACCACCTCCGAGGAACGCTATCTGAACGTGATCAGCGGCAAGACCGCGGCGCTGTTTGCGGCTGCGTGCGAAGTGGGTGCGGTGGTGGCCGGAGAAAGCGCGGAAGCGCAAGCGGCGTTGCGAGGGCTTGGGTTTCATCTCGGCATCGCCTTTCAATTGACCGATGACGCTTTGGATTACGTTGCCGATCAGCAGAGATTGGGCAAAACCGTGGGCGATGATTTCCGGGAAGGGAAAGTGACCTTGCCGGTGCTGATCGCCTATGAGGCCGGCTCGGCCGAGGAGCGGCGGTTTTGGCAACGCACGATTGCGGAGAGCGATCAACGCGAAGAGGATCTCGCGCGCGCGCTCGGCTTGATGGAAAAGCACGGCGCCATCGCCGCAACCCTTGCCCGCGCCCGCGACTACGCGGCCAAGGCCAAGGCCGGGCTTGCCCTCTTCCGCGAAGGACGGCTGCGCGAGGCTTTGGCCGATGCCATCGATTACGCGGTGAACCGCTCGCGTTAGCAGCGCCGCGAACGAACGACAGTATCGGCACGAAACGAGGGAGCGGAAAAATGGAAATCAGACGCAGCGGCTCACAAGCTTCCACCAAAGGCTCGGCGGAGTATTTCACCGGCACGGTGCGGATCGACCCTCTGATGCAGGCGCCCGAACCCGCGCGCGTTCGGGCCGCGAGCGTAACCTTTGAGCCGGGCGCCCGCACTGCATGGCACACGCACCCGCTCGGCCAAACCTTGATCGTGACCTTCGGCTGCGGCTTCGTTCAGCGCTGGGGCGGCCCGATTGAAGAGATTCGGCCGGGGGATGTGGTCTGGATTCCGCCGGGCGAGAAACACTGGCACGGCGCAACGCCCACCACGGCGATGACGCACATCGCCGTTCAGGAAGCGCTGAACGGCAAGACCGTGGACTGGATGGAACAGGTCAGCGACGAGCAATACCGCAAATAACCCGGTAATTTCGGCGGAGCGCAGTCACCGCTCGCGCTTCAGGCCGCGGGCGGCGAGCGCATCCAGATAGGTTTGCCAGCGCTCCTTCTGTTCGCGCCCGAGCCGGTAGAGATACTCGAAAGAATAAATGCCGGTATCGTGCCCGTCATCAAAGAGAATGCGCACCGCGTAATTGCCGACGGGCTCCAGCCCGACAATCGCCACATCGCGTTTGCCGCCGAGCCATTGCCGTTCGGAGGGCGCGTGCCCTTGCACTTCCGCGCTCGGGCTTTCCACGCGCAAATATTCCGCGGGCAGACGAAAACGGGCGCCGTCATCGAAAGCGATTTCGAGAATGCGCTCGGCCCGATTGAGGCGAATCTCGCGCGCAAGGGGCATGGGAAAAGCCTTTGTGATTGAGCTCTTTTCTTCGCGTTCGGTTCAGGCGTTCAGTCCAGCTTGCGGGCTTCCTCCACCAGCATAATGGGGATGCCGTCGCGGATCGGGTAGGCAAGGCCCGCCTGCCTGCTGATCAGTTCATTCTTTTCGCGATCGTATTCCAAGGGCCCTTTGGTGAGCGGGCAGACCAGAATTTCCAAAAGCCTGGGATCGATCGGGGGTTGCTTCGGCCGTTCCGGGCCGCTTGCGGATTCACTCATTTTTCCGTTGCTCTCTCGATGTGCTCAGCTTTCCTGTTTGGCGGAGGGAATGAGGCGGGCGTGCCGGTCGATCTCAAAAAGCGCCAGCAGCGCCTCGGCCCGTTGCGCGAGCGTGGGCGCCTGCAGAAGGGCTTGCTTCTCGGCGGGGGTAAAGGGGCAGGCCATGGCCAGCGAGGCGACAAGTTCGACATCCGGCAAGGCGCGGATCGCTTCCGCCTCGATTTTATAGCCGTGCGCGGCGAGATAGGCACAAGCCTTTTGCAGCAGCTGGTCCCGCGGCAGGGCAAGCGAGGCTTTGTGCTCGTCAAGATCGGCCCAATAGGGCGCGAAATCCGCACGCACGCGCCGATAGCCGCGGCGCATTTCGATTTCCTCCGCCACGCGGAAGCGAATGACGCCGGCCAGGGTGATCAGAAATCGGCGGTCGTCGGTTTCCGCAAAAAAGACGATTCTGCCGAGGCAGCCCACTTGATAGAGCGCCGGCCCGTTCGCCGTCGGGCGGCGCGAGGGGTCCGGCTGGATCATGCCGAAAACCCTGCCGGCCGCCAGCGCATCCTCGGTCATCGCGATGTAGCGCGGCTCAAAGATATTGAGCGGCAGCCGACCCCAGGGCAGCAAAAGCGCCCCGATCAAGGGGAAGACCGGGAAGGACTCGGGCAACGTCTCGGGGCTGGGATGAAAGCTCGGCATCTCCTGTCAGCGGAACAAAAGCGAAGAGAGTTTCCTCCGCGCCGCCACCGTGGCGGGATCTTCCACTCCCCAAGCTTCAAAGAATTTCAGCAGTTGTTTGCGTGCTGCATCGTCTTTCCACGCGCGGTCGCGCCGGATGATTTCCAAGAGCGCATCCGCCGCCTCGGCGCGTTTGCCCAAGGCGTTCAAGGCCGTGGCAAGCTCGTAGCGGGCTTCATGGTCGTTGGGATCGGCGGCTAAGCGTTGCTCGAGGCTGGCGAGCTTGGCGGAGGCGGCTCTTCCCTCCTCGGCCAAGGCCAGCGCACTGCGCGCGCCGACGATTTCCGCGTGCTCGGCAAGCTTGGCGGGCACGCGCGTGAGAGTCTGCTTGGCCTCGTCTTCATGTCCCGCGGCCAATTGCGCGCGCACAAGCCCGCCCCAAGCCTCGGGATTTTCGGGTTCGGCGCGGAGGACGGATTCGAAGAGTTGGGCCGCGTAGTCGGCCTCGCCCCGTTCCAGCGCCGCGCGCGCTTCGGTGAGGAGTTCGGCGGAAGGCATGGCCCCTCCGGCCAGCCGAAGCAGGCCTTCGACAAACCGCTTCACCTCCGATTCCGGCAGCGCCCCTTGGAAGAGATCCGCGATCTGGCCCTGCCAGAAGGCTGCAACCGTCGGCACCGATTGCAGCGGCAAGCCGAGCTGCACGAGTTGCTGAACCAGGGCACGGTTTTTGTCGATGTCGATTTTAACGAGCCGAACCCGCCCGCCGGCGGCACGGACTACCTTTTCCAAGGTGGGGGTCAGCTGCTTGCACGGTCCGCACCATGTGGCCCAGAAATCGACCAACACCGGCACGGAGCGCGAGGCTTCCACCACGTCCTGCATAAACGTTTTTTGATCGCCTTCGACGATCAACGGGGCTCCGCCCGCAGCCGCTTCACGGGCGCGGCCTTGGGCAAGGCTCATGGTAGGATCCATTCTTGAACTCCTGGGGGCTAAAGGTTGTTACATAGATGTTATCCGGCGTCGCACAAACAAGCCGCAGCACGGCATTCCGGCTGCAGATAAGGACCGTAAGCGAGGAGGGATCTGCCCTCGTCGGGGCGCGGTTCTGCCATGGGGCGATCTTTGCTAGAGGACTCCGCAGCAAGCGAGCGAAGGGGGGAACGCGATGTCAGCAGGCAGTATAGAGGCAGAAACCGCTCAAGCACAAAGGGCTGCCGGCGGTGCCGCATGGGCGCCGGCGGCGCCGGCGGCGAAACGCGCGCTCCGGCGGATTTACGCGCTGGATGATTTCGAAGTGGCGGCGCGGCGGCGCCTGCCGCAGGCTTTGTTCGGCTTCATCTCCGGAGGTACCGAGACGAATGCGAGCCTCCGCGCCAACCGCGCCGCTTTTGCCGATTGGGTCTTCGTGCCGCGCGTTCTGGTGGATGCTTCGCGGCGCAACCAAAGCGTTTCGCTCTTCGGGCAGACCTATGCCACCCCGTTTGGCATCGCCCCGATGGGGGCAAGCGCCTTGATGGCCTATGATGCCGATTGTGTGCTGGCTGAGGCGGCGGAAGCGGCGAATATCCCCTTTATCCTCAGCGGTGCCTCGCTGACCCCACTGGAGCGGGTCAGGCGCGCCGGCCGCACCAGCTGGTTTCAGGCCTATATTCCCAGCGATCGCGCGCATATCGGCGGCTTGATCGCGCGGGTTGCGGATGCCGGCTACGAGGTGCTGGTGGTGACCGTGGATGTGCAGGTGCCGGGCAACCGCGAGAACAACCAGCGGGCGGGATTTTCGCTGCCGCTTCGCCCCACGCCGAAACTGCTGTGGGACGGCATAAGCCACCCCGGCTGGCTGTTCGGCACCGCGGCGCGCACCCTGGTAACCCGCGGCATGCTGCATTTTGAGAACGCGGCGGCCGAGCGCGGCGGGCCGGTGCTTTCGGCCGAGGCGGCCAACCGCTTCGCCGGGCGAGAGGCGCTGGATTGGGACGATCTTGCCTTTATTCGCGAGAAATGGCGCGGCAAGTTGGTGCTGAAGGGCGTGCTGGCGCCGGAGGATGCGAATCGCGCGCGCGCGCTCGGCGTGGATGGGGTGATGGTCTCCAACCATGGCGGGCGGCAGCTCGACGGGGCGATTGCCGCGTTGCACGCGCTGCCCGCGGTGGTCGCGGCCGCCGGACCGATGACGGTGATGCTGGACGGCGGCGTTCGGCGCGGGACCGATGTGCTGAAGGCGCTCGCGCTCGGGGCGAAATTCGTCTTCGTGGCGCGGCCGTTTTTGTATGCCGCGGCGGTTGCCGGACGCGACGGCGCGGCGCACGCAATCAGGCTTTTGGCGAGCGAGATTGACCGCGATCTTGCCTTGCTCGGCTGCCCGGAGATTGCCTCGCTGAGCCCGGATTGGATTGCCCCGGCGGGCATGCGCGCAAACCTGCCGCGTGCGAGCGCCGGTTAACGCGGAGCGGCGAGAGCAGGCGGTGCCGTGAAGGGAAAGCGATAATCAAACGGCGAAGGCAGCGGCTTCGGATTGGCCTTGCGTTCTTTGGAACGCAGCAACGCGGCAAAAAATTGCTCGGGCGAAAGGGCACCGCTGTCCAATTCGCGCGCATAGGCATTGAGCCCGACTTCATCCGCCCAACGGCCGAGCACATAGCGAAAGGTGACATCGATGAAGCGGAGCGTTCCCATCCGCCGATGATGGGCGGCGAGGTTGAATTGCGCGAGATGGGCGAGCACGTCTTCATCGCTCCAGATCGTTTGCGGGTGCGGTAAGGCAAGCCGTGCGTTTGCCGTCTTTTCGGCGGCGGAGGCGGGAATCTCGATTCGCACTTCGCGGCCGATGGGGGTTTCGGTCTTGGCCTCAAGAAGTTGCAAGAGATGCGGACCCGGGGCAAGCGGCTTTTGGGCGCGCGCCACGAAGCCGCAAAACCCGAGCCCTATGCCGGCTTCCAACAAATCACGCCGAAAGCGATCGGCAAGCGCCTCGGCGACGGGGCGGCCGTCCGAAAGCACGCGGACATGACAGCGCTCGAGCGTTCCGGCGCGCCAAGCCCAACCGAAAATAAAACCTTCCGGCGATGTGCCGTCGATGTTGCCGTGCAACGGCGGAAAAGATGAATTGTTTTTGTACATAACGCTTGCCTCGCAACCATCACTAGAATAACAATCGAAAGTTGAAAAATGCAATCTCCGAATGCGGAGAAACGGCGGAGGACAGCTGCAAGTATGTCTTGTTCGCGAAACATAAAAACAGTCGGAAAAATAAGACAGATCGTGCGTCCTAAATTCGAGACGCAGCGGCAAAAAACCACGCTCGCGCCGGCTCCGGCGATGCCGGAGGTGGTTCCGGCGTTTTGGCGGGACGTTTTGCTTGCAGCTAGCATTCCGACAAACGGGGCAGGTTGCGAAAGCGCTGTGAAGCCGGCCGCGCAATATAGTTATCGGCAACGCTTGTTCGGCTTTGAAGCGCAACTTTCCGCGCTTTCCGCCATGCTGAGCGGGATCGGCCAGCGGCTGTTGTTTGTTCCTGCACCGGAATTGTTTGCAGCACCCTCGAGCTATCGGCCGTTCGAGCGCTTCATCGCGCCCGAGCGCAGCAATGTGGGGCTTGTGCATCTGCGTCTCGGCATGGCGCGGCATGCGCGTCTTTTGAAAGGTGCGCGCAACGTGATGCTTTCGGCCGAGGCGGAGATTTTGCCCCCGCTTGGCCCGCAAAGCCACCCCTTTGCCTCGGGGCAAGTTGTTCCTTCGGGTTTTGCCGAGCAATTCGTTTACTATCCGGAGCAAATGCCGCTGCGGCGGTTCGGCAACCGCGAGTTTGCTCGGGCGGTTTTGCCGGCCGGTGCGGCAATGACGGATGTGCGCGAAGCCTTGGCGCGCCATCCTGCGATGGAACCGGCGGAAGCCGCCGAGATCACCCCCAAGCTTTGTGCCGCGCGCGGGCTTTTCGGCTGCTCCTTTGCTGAGTTCGATGCCGAAGAATGGCGGGGAACCGAGCCTGCGCGCATGACGGCGCACAGCGCGGATTGGCGGCGCGCTTTTGCGTTGGCGCGCGAGAGCGGAACCGGCGGAATGCCGGCACACCCGTTCATTTTGCTGGCCTGGAATCTCGGCAACCCTGCAAGCATGCTGCCCGCGCTGGTTTTGCGGCTCTGCCGATCGGAGCATTTGCGGAATTCCCCGCTGCGCGTGGTTTTATTTCCCTTCAACGAAACCTGGGAAACCGCGCAAGCGGTGCCGCAGCTTGTCGAACAGGTACGAAACGAAACCCTCCGCCCGCAAATTTTGCGCTCCGTTTTTCTCGCGCGTCTGTCGCGGCCCGAAGCGTTGCCGTTGTTGCCCGCGTTGTTTGCATGCGGCTGGATTGAAGGGGCCGATCCGGAACGCTTCTTTACCTTGGCACGCCTGAATGCGCTTCGCATTCCAGCCATGATGTTGGCGTCGCCGGAAGAGTTTCGTTTCTCTTCGACGTTTGCGTTGCACCAGACCATTCCGCCCGACGAGGAGCTTCGCCTGCGCGTTTCCGACCAATTCGGCGAGCGGATCCACCTTGTGCCGTCGCTTTCCCACCGGGCGTTGGCCGATGTGCTTTTGCGCTCGGAGGAAATGCTGCGGCAACGCTTTATCCCCGCACGTCAGATGCATCATGCCGAAATGTTCGCGATCCATGCCGCCTAAACGCCTTGCCATTCCAACCGCTTCCGAGAGCGAGGAGGCCGAGCCGCTTCCGCTTCATGTGCTGAAGCGACGCATTTGCAAGCTGGGCTGGACATTATATTACGACGTCTCGCCGCTCTTCGAAGAGCATTGGACGGGAATTCCGCTGGTCGCAGCGCGGCTTGGAGAGGTGTTATTCGACGCGTTTCCCGAAAACACGCGATTCTTCTATGAAAACCATCTGGTTTCCAGCGAGGCGGTTGTCGATGCCTTCGCCAGAAACAGCGGGCTTTTCCTGCAGCGCGACTTTTTCAAAGGCGATGCCCGCGAGGGGCCGATGCCGCTTTTGCAAGCCGGCAGCCGGGCAGCGGGCATTTTTCCTTCGGTCAAGCGCGTGCGAAGGATCTTTCCCATCGAATGCAGCCTCGTGCACGACCTTTCCACGCTGATTACGCCGCAATTTCATGTCTTCGATACCATCCGATACCATATGGAAACGATATGCGAGGATCTCGCGTCCAATACGGTCACGTTCGGCGTTTCCCGCGCAACCGTGGAAGATCTCAAAGCCTATTTCGGCATCGAGGAGTATCGCCTGCGCGTGGCTTATAACGGCGTTTCCTGGCCGTGGTGGTTTCCGATCCAGCTTGCTAACGAACCTCGCGAAGAAAATGCCGAGCCCTATTTTCTTGTCCTGGGCACGCGGGAGCCGCGCAAGAACATCGCCTGCATTTTTGATTTGCTCAATCTTTTCCCGGATCTTTTGGAAGACTGCCGGTTTGTGATTGCGGGCCGCATAGGCTGGCTTGCGGAACAGCAGGCGATCCCCGCCGCCTTGGAAACGGCAATTGCACAAAAACGGCTTATTTTGCCGGGGTTTGTTTCCGAGTTCGAGAAATACCGCCTGCTTTGCGGCGCAACGGCGACGATTTACCCTTCCTTCTTCGAAGGTTTCGGCCTGCCCATTCTGGAAAGCCTTTCCGTCGGCACCCCTTGCATTGCATCCTTCAGCTCCGCCATCCCCGAAGCGGGCGGAGAGTTGTGCACGTATTTTGACCCGTTTTCCGTCGAAAGCCTCTATCGGGCGGTGCGCAAGCTGCTTGCCTGCTCCCCGAAGCACAACCGGGAATTCCGCGCGGGCTGTCGTGCGGTGGCGAAACGGTTCACATGGCAGAATACCGCACGGCAAATCCTCTCCGTGCTGCTTGCGGAGATGGAGCACTCCGCGGGTCTCGCGGCCGGGCGCATCGCCTTCATCGAATCGCATGCCAAGCCTGAGCTTGCCCCTCCGTGGCCTGCGCCGAGAGGCAGGCGGAGGGCCAACGGGGCCGGGCTTCGCTCCGAGTAGGCGCGCGGCTCCGCGCTGAGGCGTAAGCGGCGAAACGTGCTGCCGGGATTGCGCCCGCCGCGACCCGCACGCCGGTTTCCTTTCGTGGAGCGAAGAGTTGATTTGGCGGGATATTCGTGCTTGCAAGGCTTATGCCCATATTGTCCGGTAAAGCACGCGTGGCCGGGGTGCTCGGCTGGCCGGTCGCGCATTCCCTCTCCCCGCGCCTGCACGGGTATTGGCTCGCGCGGTATGGGATTGACGGTGCCTATATTCCGCTGCCCACGCCCCCCGAGCGGCTGGAAGACGCCGTCCGCGGCATGATCGCCATGGGTTTTGCCGGAGCGAATGTAACGCTTCCGCACAAGGTTGCCCTTTGCGCGCTTTGTGATGTGCTCGATGAAACCGCGCGGCGCGCCGGCGCGGTGAATACCCTGGTGTTCCGTGACGGGCGCATCTTCGGCAGCAATACCGACGGGTTCGGCTTTCTCGCGAACCTGCGTGCCCATGGGGTTGAACCCAATGCCGGCCCGGCTTTGATCCTCGGCGCGGGCGGCGCGGCGCGCGCCATCGCCGCCGCTTTGGCGGAAAGCGGAGCCGCGGTGCGCGTGGCAAGCCGGCGCCCGGAGCAAGCCGAAGCGCTGGCGGCCACGCTTCACCATGCGCGCATCGCTCCCCTCCCTTGGGCCAACCGCAGCGCTTTCCTGGCGGAATGCACGCTTTTGGTGAACGCCACGGCCGCGGGGATGCAAGGGCACGAGCCATTGGATATTGAACTTGCCTCCGCCCGCCCGGAGCTGGTGGTGGCCGATATCGTCTACACGCCCCCCGAAACGCCGCTTTTGAAGGAAGCCCGCGCGCGCGGGCTGCGCACGGTGCCCGGGCTCGGCATGTTGCTTTTTCAGGCCGTCCCCGGTTTTGCCCAATGGTTCGGGGTCGAGCCCGAGGTGGATGAAGAGCTCCATCGCTTCATCGCCGCCGCTTTGCCGGCGCGTTAGGGCAGGCAGGCGATGTGCGTGATCGGGCTTACCGGCGGGATGGGTATGGGCAAGTCCACGGCGGCTTCGTTCTTTCGCCGCGCCGGGATCCCGACCTTTGACGCCGACGCCGAAGTGCGGGCGCTCCAAGCCCCGGGCGGCCGCGCGATGGGTGCGATTGCCGCGGCGTTTCCTTCGGTGGTGGAGGGGGATCGGTTGGATCGCACCAAATTGCGCGCGCTGGTGATGGCGGATCCGGAAGCGCTCAAGCGGTTGGAGGGGATTCTGCACCCGATGGTGCGCAAGGCCGAGCAGGCTTTTCTCGCCCGCGTGCGCCGTTCCGGCAAAAGGATTGCGGTGCTTGATATCCCGTTACTGTTTGAGACGGGGGCGGAGAAGCGGGTGCACAAAGTCGTGGTGGTTTCCGCCCCGCTGGATGTGCAGATCGCCCGGCTGCGCCGCCGCAGCAGCTGGAGCGAAGCGGAAATCCGCGCGGCGATTGCTCGCCAAATGCCCGACCGGGAAAAACGCCGCCGCGCCGATTTCGTGATCAAAACCGGGCTTTCGCGGTTTCATTCCGTTCGCGCGTTGCGACGATTGATTAGGGAGCTTCGCCGATGTCCCGCGCCGTATTGTTCGATACCGAAACGACGGGTCTTGACCCCACGCTCGGGGACCGCATTATCGAAATAGCCGCGATCGAACTGTTTAACGACTTACCGACGGGGCGGCATTTTCACACCTTGCTCGATCCGGAACGGGATATTCCGAGCGATGTGGTGCGCGTGCACGGGATCACGCGGGAAATGTTGGAAGGCAAGCCGCGCTTTGCCGATATCGCCGATGCGCTGTTGGAGTTTTTCGGCGACAGCATGCTGATTGCCCATAATGCCGCATTCGACTTCGCGTTTTTGGATGCGGAGCTTGCCCGGATCGGCCGCGCGCCGCTGGATCGGGCGCGCATGGTGGATACGTTGCAACTCGCCAAGGCCAAATTCCCCGGCTTACCGAACAATTTGGATGCGCTTTGCCGGCGTTTCGGAATCGACTTGAGCGAGCGCACGACGCACAATGCTTTGCTCGATTGCCGGCTTTTGGCCAAGGTTTATGTCGAGCTCATCGGCGGCAGGCAGCGAGATCTCGCGTTGATCGGGCCGGAAGAAGCGCAGATTGAAGTGCCTGCTTCCATTGCCCTTGCCACCCGCATCCCCCGGCCGATTGTGGTGAGCGATGCCGAAGAGGCGGCGCATCGCGCTTTTCTCGCCAAGCTCAAAGACCCGATCTGGCTCAAGGCGGAATAGGCAAGATCACACGATCCTTAAACGCAGCGTCGGGATCCTTGTTGCGCATTTCACACGACCTGCGGCAGTTCTTCGAAAACATGCTCGGGCACAGGTGAAGGAAGCGTCCATTCCAAGGTGGTGGCGCCTTCGCCCCAATAATTGGCAGGCAGACGCTCGGTTGCGGTAAACGTGCGATAGACCACGTAAAGGAAAATCAGCAGGCCGAAGCCCGAAATATACGAGCCGATGGAGGCAACGAAGTTCCAGCCGGCAAAAGCATCCGGATAATCCGGGTAGCGGCGCGGCATGCCCGCAAGACCGAGGAAGTGCATGGGGAAGAAGGTCAGATTGACGCCCACAAACGTGACCCAGAAATGCACCTTGCCCCAGAATTCGGGATATTGCCGGCCGGACATTTTACCGACCCAATAGTAAAATCCGGCAAAGATCGCAAACACCGAACCCAAGGAAAGCACGTAGTGGAAATGCGCGATCACATAATACGTGTTATGGAGAATCTGGTCGATGCTGGCGTTGGCCAAAACCACACCGGTTACACCGCCGATGGTGAACACGAAGATGAACCCGCATGCCCACAACATGGGCGTTTTGAATTCGATCGAACCGCCCCACATCGTCGCCAGCCAAGAAAAGATCTTAATCCCGGTCGGCACCGCAATAACCATAGAGGCAGCCATAAAGTAGGCACGCGAATCGACGCTCATACCCGAAACGAACATATGATGCGCCCAGACCACCGAGCCGACGAAACCGATGGCCACCATCGCGTAGGCCATACCGAGATAACCGAAAACCGGCTTTTTGCTGAATGTCGAAACAACATGGCTGATGATGCCGAAACCCGGCAAGATCATGATATAGACTTCGGGATGGCCGAAGAACCAGAAGAGATGTTGAAAGAGCACCGGATCTCCTCCGCCTTCCGAACGGAAGAAAGAGGTGCCGAAATCGCGATCGGTAATCAGCATGGTGATCGCTCCGGCAAGCACCGGAATGGTAATCAGGAGCATGAATGCCGTCACCAATTGCGACCAGACGAAAAGCGGCATCTTGTGCAGCGTCATGCCGGGCGCGCGCATGTTGAAAATGGTGGTAATGAAATTGATGGCTGCGAGCAGAGAACTGGCACCGGCCAGATGCAGCCCGAATAACGTGCAATCCATACCGATGCCGGGTTGGAACGTGCTGTTGGCAAGCGGCGGATAGAGCGTCCAGCCGGTTCCGGATTCATTGAGGAACAATCCGGTCATCACCAAACCGAACGCCGGCGGCAGGAGCCAAAAGCTGATGTTGTTCAGGCGCGGGAACGCCATTTCCGGCGCGCCGATGAGAATCGGAACGAACCAATTGCCGAAACCGCCGATCAATGCCGGCATGAGGGTGAAAAAGATCATCACCAGCCCATGCGCCGTCACAAGGGTGTTCCATGTCTGCCCGTCGGCGACGATGTGCGAGCCGGGATGCATGAGCTGCATCCGCATAATGAGGGAAAGAATGCCGCCGATGAAGCCGGCGGTTGCGGAAAAGACCAGATAAAGCGTGCCGATATCCTTGTGGTTGGTGCTCATCAGCCAACGCAGGACGAAGCGGCGAACAGGACCATGCTGCGCGAGCACAACATGTGTATTTCCGATCGCACTCATTGCGGAAAACCCCCTCGTAAATTCATGCATCCCGGAGGATGCAGTCTTGGCCGTTCAGTTGGTCGGAGCGGGTTTAGCGCCGGGGGGCGCGAATAGCAATATCTTAGTTATATGTTTTAAGAGGCGGGCAGGTTGCGAAAAACTCCTTGATTCCGCGCCGGAGTAAGAAAAAGTGGTGCTGTGGTGTGTAAAGCGCATGCCACGATTGCAGAGGCGCTTTCGGCAACCAATGTGAACGGCATGAGCCATCTGACCTATCTGCCCGATCGGGGCGTGCTAGAGATTGCCGGCCCGGACCGGATCGGTTTCCTGCAGGGCCTGGTTTCCAACGATGTCACGGCAGTTAAGCCCGGGGCCTTGGTTTGGGCCGCGTTTCTCACGCCGCAGGGGAAATGGCTGGCCGATTTTTTCATCGGAACCGACGGCGAGCGGCTGCTTTTGGACGCAGAACGCGCGCAGATTCCGCTGTTGCTCCAAAAACTCGGCCGCTATCGGTTGCGCGCGCAGGTGGCGCTCCGCGATGCCTCGGACGAATGGGCCGTGCATGCGGCCTGGGGCAGCAGGCCTCCTCCGCCCGAAGGCGGCTGGGTAGCCGCCGATCCGCGGCTGGAAGAAGCCGGATGGCGGGTTTATGCGCGTGCGCCGCTGCCCGGCTTGGCACCTTTCGAAGCCTGGGACCGGCATCGATTGGCCCTCGGCTTGCCGGACGGCTCGCGGGACTTGGAAGCGGAAAAAACCGTGCTCCTGGAAGCCGGGTTCGATGAGCTGAACGGCATCTCCTGGAGCAAGGGGTGTTATCTTGGCCAGGAGCTCACCGCGCGGACGAAATACCGAGGGCTGGTGAAGCGCCGCCTGGTTCCCGTGGCAATCACCGGGGAGCTGCCGCGGCCCGGAACCCCCGTGATGGCGGAGGAGAAGCAGGTTGGGGAAATGCGCTCGGGCCAGCCCGGGATCGGCCTTGCGCTGCTACGCACCGAAGCGCTGGACCAGCCGTTAACCGCCGGCGCGGCAAAACTGCAGCCGATCGTGCCCTCTTGGATGCGGCTGGCCGAGGCGCAAGCCTAGGACTTCCGGCAATTTCTTTCGGAATGGAGCGAACGCGGCCCGCGATGCAGCTTTTCAATACCAAATGGCGCTACGGTGCCGTGGCGGTTGTGCTCCATTGGCTGATCGCTGTGTTGATTCTCGGGCTGGTCGGACTTGGGATTTATATGGTTCGGCTCCCCGATGCCGGGTTTGACGAGATAAAAATCGCGCTCATTTTGGCGCACAAGCAGATCGGCATATTGGTGCTGATGTTGGCCTTGATACGGCTGCTTTGGCGCCAGCTCAATCCGCTGCCCGAGCTTGCGCAAACCGTGCCGGAATGGCAGCAAATCGCCGCGGTGTTGATGCAGCTTTGCCTGCTCGGCCTGATGATTCTCCAGCCCGTGCTCGGCTGGTTGATGTCCTCCGCCGCGGGGATTTCCGTGAGCTTCTTCGGGCTTTTCACCCTGCCCGATTTTCTGCCCCATAACGAGGATCAGTTTGCCCGCTTGCGCGCGATCCATGATTGGCTTGGCTTGGCCATGGCGGGGATGATCGCGTTGCACGCAGCGGCCGCGCTTCGGCACCACTACGTTTTGCGCGATGATACCTTGCAGAAAATGCTCGGGCTTCGGAAGCGCGACGCTTAACGGGTGTGATCGAGCACAAATGACGCGGCCTCCGCGAGCGCGCCGGCGAGCGCGTGGTTGGTCGCCGCCACGCCGGCATAGGGGGTTGCCGCCTGCATCGGCTGCTCGCGGGTGATTTCGCGGCTTGCCAGAGGCCGGCCGGTGGGGGCGAGCAGCTCCAGCCGAAGGGCAAGCCGCGCCACCGGGGGCGAGCGCGTGTAGTCCTGCACCAACTCCAGGATTTCGGTGCGCAGCGTGTAAGTCGGGCTGGCGAAATCGGGCTCCGTGAGAACGGACCGGAACGCGCCGGTGCGCTCGAGGGTTTCGATCAGCAGGGTTTTGATCATCTGCGCCGGCGGCTCTGCCCATTCATGATCGCGGAAATAGCCGAGCTGATAGGGGCGCTCGCGATAGGCGATGCGAATGGTGTCATAAGCGGGGCCCGCTTCCGGCGGTAAAACGAAAAGCGCCGCGGTATGGCGGCGTTCGGAGGGGATCTGCTTGGGAAGTTCGTCCAGCACTTCCCGCGCCGGTTCCGGGCGCGGCGGTGCCAGCAGCGTGCAACCCCCAAGCAGCAACGCCGCGGCGACGGCGAGGGCCGGCGCTCTCAACGCTCACCCGGGCCGGGCGGGAGCGTCGTTCCGCTCACCAGCGCTGAAGGGTTGCGCGAGAGCCGGGTTGCGAGCCCGTTCATGGTTCGGCTCAGCGTTTCAAGATCCACGATCGCACGGGAAAATTGCGGCAAAACCTGGGCGTTCAGCGTCCGCAGCGTGCTATTGCTGGTCTCGACCAACGCGCGAATATCGCGGCTGTCGCGTTCGGCGTTGATGATAAGAGAATCGAGGCGCTTGCCGTTGGCGGCAAGGATGGCCGAGACTTGCTGCAGCCCTTCCAGCGAGCGCTTGAGCGAAGCAACCGTTTTTTTATCGAGCGCGGCGGCGAGGGCTTCTGCCGATTGTTGCAGGCCGTCGAGAGAATGCGAGAGCATTTGCAGGCTTTCCAGCGAGGCTTTCACGGATGCAACGGTTTGCTCGTTCGCAAGAGGCTCCAGAAGCTGCATCAATGTCTGCAGCTTGTCCACCGACTGCGCCACCATAGTGTCCATCGTGACAATGCGCGCGGGTGCGGCCGCAATGCGGGGATAGGGCTCGCCGGGCGCGATCGGCAACGGGCCGGATGCCGGTGCGGTATTTTCCAACGCGATATAGACATAGCCTGAGAAACCCCAGGCCGTGAGCCCGCGCGCCGTAATGGTCGCAACCGTGGCTTTTGAGACCGGCGCGGTTTTCGCAACCTTGAGCGTGATCCGCACGGTATCGGCATCGCGGAGCGCGACGTCCGTGACCTGACCCACATTCACGCCGTGGAATTCGACCGGCGCACCCGCAATCAGCCCGGAGGCAGGGTCGTGCGTCTCAATCCAGTAGGTTCGGTAGCGGCTCGAGGACCAGAAATTCCAAACCAGCGCGCCGGCTCCGCCAATAAAGAGAAGGGCGATGAACAGAAGCCTCGCCTTCCAATGGACGTTGCTCGCCATATGCGTGCATTCTCCAACGGCCCCGATGTTCGGCCGATTGCTGGGGCTCCAGGCCGGGAAAGGATAAGCAATCTACGGTAATCTATGGCTCAATCCGGCTTTGCCTGCAATTCGGCGCGCGCCCGGTTGAGCAATTCCTGCTGTGCGGGTTCGAGCTTCGGGTAGGAGAGCTTCAAGCCTTCTAAGGCCTCGATCAAGGCCGCCACCACCACGACATGCGCGAACCATTTGTGATCGGCGGGGACGATGTACCAGGGCGCACGCGGCGCGGCGGTTGCCGCAATCGCCTTTTCATAGGCATGCATATAATCGTCCCACAGGCGCCGCTCGGCGAGATCGCTTTCGCTGAACTTCCAGTTTTTGCGCGGATCTTCCAGGCGTGCCAGCAACCGGAGCCGCTGTTCTTCTTTCGAGATATGTAAAAAGAATTTTAGAATCACCACGCCTTGATGGGCCAGGTAGCGCTCGAAATTCGCAATGTCTTCCAGCCGGTGCCGCCAGAAATTCTTGCCGATGACCGCCTCGGGCAGGCGCTGTGTCTGCAGCAGTTCCGGGTGCACGCGCACAACCAAAACTTCTTCGTAATGGCTGCGGTTGAAAATGCCGATATGGCCGCGCGGGGGAAGCTTGGCGGAAACGCGCCAGAGAAATCCATGCGCGAGTTCTTCCGGCCCCGGGGCCTTGAACGCGCTGACCTGCACGCCCTGCGGGTTCACCCCCGACATCACGTGCTTGATGGTGCTGTCCTTGCCGCCGCTGTCCATACCCTGCAAGACGCACAACAAAGACCAGCGGTCTTGCGCATAGAGCAGCTCCTGCAGGGCGGCGAGCCGCTCGACATCGCGCGCAACCAGGGCCTTGGCTTCCGCTTTGTTGAGATCGATTCCGGCGGTATCGGCGGGGTCGTAATCGGAAAGACGGAATTTCGTTCCGTCGGTAACACGGAAACGCTCGAGAATTTTCGTCAGTTTCGGCGGCGCGGGTTCGGTTTTCATTCTCGCCGCTTTACGCCGATCCGCGTCGGCGCCTGGCAGGTGGGCATGATTTCCATGCGGTTCACGTTGACATGCGCCGGCAGCCCGACAACCCAGGCCACCGCTTCGGCGATATCCTCGGGCGTGAGCGGAACGGTGCCGGCATAGACCGATTGCGCGCGTTCCGCATCGCCGCCGAAACGCACGAGGCTGAATTCCGTGCCGCCGACCAACCCCGGCTCGAGATTCGTGACGCGCACCCCGGTGCCGATCAGATCGGCCCGCAGATTGAGGCTGAATTGCTGCACGAACGCCTTGGTGGCGCCGTAAACGTGACCGCCCGAATAAGGATAAGTGCCGGCGACGCTGCCGAGGTTCACGATGTGCCCCCGATCGCGCGCGACCATTCCCGGCAAGAGCGCGTGGGTGACATGCAGCAAGCCGGTGATATTGGTGGCGACCATCCGGTCCCAATCCTCCAGGCGGGTTTGGTAGGCAGGCTCGAGCCCCAACGCGAGGCCCGCATTGTTGACCAGGATCTCCACCTCGCGCCAGCCTTCCGGCAGTGCGTCCGGCAGTTGCGCGACGGCCTCGGCATCGGTCACATCCAAGGGGAAGGGCAAAAGCGCGGGGCCGAGTTCTTTCTGCAGCGCCTCCAGGCGCTCGCGGCGCCGCCCGGTTGCAATCACCCGATAGCCGTCCTGGACCATGCGATGCGCGATGGCCCAGCCGAAGCCGGCGGTGGCGCCGGTCACGAAGACGATGCGGTTCATGTTTTTCCCAGCCCTCCTAGCCTCCCCGGTTTAGGCGGCAAGAGCAAGACGCACGGCCGCCAACGCGGCTTCCGCCCGCGTGGCATCGGGGCCGCCTGCCTGGGCGAGATCCGGCCGGCCGCCCCCGCCTTTGCCGCCGACGGCGGCGCTGGCGGCGCGCGCGAGCTCCACCGCATTGAAGCGCTCGGTAAGATCCGGCGTGACGCCGACCACGATGCTCGCCTTGCCTTCCGCGGTGGAAACCAAAGCGACAACACCGCTGCCGATTTGCTTGCGGATGGCATCGGCGAGGTTGCGCAACTCGCGCGGCGGCACATCGCCCAAGTGCCGGGCGGCAAGCTTGATGCCGTTGATTTCTTCCACCGCGGCCTGCACGTTCCCGGTGGCCAGACGCCGTTGCAGCTCCTGCACTTGCTGGTCAAGCTTGCGGCGTTCTTCCAAAACGGCGCTGATTCGCTGGGGCAGCTCGCTCGGTGCGACGCGGAGCAACGCCGCGGTTTCCGCAAGCAGCCGCTCCTCGGCCTGCACCGCGGCCACCGCTGCCGCGCCGGCCACGGCTTCGATGCGCCGAATGCCCGCGGCCACCGCACCTTCGCTGATGATGTGAAAGAAGCCGATATCGCCCGTGCGTTGCACATGCGTGCCGCCGCAGAGCTCGATGGAATACGCCGCCCGGTTGCCGGCGCCTTTGCCCATGAAGACCACGCGCACCTCTTCGCCATATTTTTCGCCGAAGAGCGCAAGCGCCCCGGAGGCCACCGCGGCTTCGGGCGTCATCAGGCGGGTGGTGACCTCTGCGTTCTCGCGAATGCGGGCGTTCACTTCGGCTTCCACCCAGGCGAGCTCCTCCGGGGTGATCGGCTTCGGATGGCTGATGTCGAAACGCAGCCGATCGGGCGCATTGAGGCTGCCCTTTTGCGTCACATGCTCGCCGAGCCGGCGACGCAACGCCTCGTGCAAGAGATGCGTGGCCGAGTGATGGGCGCGCACGGCGCTGCGTCGCTCGTGATCGATTTCCGCGACCACCGCCATGCCGGGGCGTGCCGTGCCGGCTTCCACCCGGCCCAGATGCACGATGAGATCGCCGAGTTTTTTCTGGGTATCGGTGACCGCAATGCGCAAACCGTCCGCCGCGGTAATGGTGCCGGTATCGCCCACCTGGCCGCCGCTTTCACCGTAAAAGGGCGTCTGATTCACAATGACGGCGACCTCGGTCCCCGCGGGTGCGGTTTCCACCGGACGGCCGCCGGCAACCACGGCAAGCAGCGTCGCTTCCGCGCGTTCGGTGCTGTAGCCCAGGAATTCGGTCGCCCCGAGGCGTTCGCGGAGTTCGAACCAAACGCGCTCGGTGGCCGCTTCGCCCGAACCGGCCCAGGCCGCCCGGGCGCGGGCGCGTTGCTGTTCCATCGCCGCTTCAAATCCGGCGATATCCACGCTGCGCCCCTGCTCGCGCAGCGCATCTTGGGTGAGATCGAGCGGGAAGCCGTAGGTATCATAGAGGCGGAACGCAACCGCGCCGGGCAACGGCTCGTTGGTGCCGAGCCGTGCGGTTTCCTCGGCCAAGAGATGCAAGCCCCGCTCCAGCATCGCTTTGAAGCGGGTCTCTTCCAGTTCCAGAGTCTCGGTAATCAAGGCTTGGGCCCAGACCAGCTCGGGATAGGCCGTGCCCATTTGGCGGACCAGGGTGGGCACGAGCCGCGCCAGCAACGGCGCCTGCACGCCCATGCGGTGCGCATGGCGCATGGCGCGGCGCATAATGCGCCGGAGCACGTAGCCCCGCCCTTCGTTGGACGGCAAGACGCCGTCGGCGATTAAAAACGCACTGGCGCGCACATGGTCGGCGATCACACGATGGCTGATTCGATGCGGCCCGTCGGGATCCACGCCGGAGATTTCGGCCGAGGCGAGAATCAGGGCGCGCAGGATATCGGTATCATAATTGTCGTGCTTGCCTTGCAGGACGGCGGCAATCCGCTCGAGCCCCATGCCGGTATCGATGGAAGGGCGCGGCAGGGGGCGGCGCACCCCGGGCGGCCCCTCTTCATATTGCATGAAGACAAGGTTCCAGATCTCGATGAACCGGTCGCCATCCGCTTCGGCGCTGCCCGGCGGGCCGCCCGGCACTTCCGGGCCGTGATCGTAGAAAATCTCGGAACACGGACCGCAGGGGCCGGTATCGCCCATGCGCCAAAAATTATCGGAGGTCGCGATGCGGATAATGCGATCATCCGAAAACCCGGCGACTTTGCGCCAAGCGGCGGCGGCCTCATCGTCTTCGGCATAGACCGTGACCAAGAGCCGCTCGGGCGGAAGGCCGAAATCGCGCGTCAGCAGTTCCCACGCATAAGCGACGGCCTGTTCTTTGAAGTAATCGCCGAAGCTGAAATTGCCGAGCATTTCAAAGAAGGTGTGGTGGCGCGCGGTGTAGCCCACATTGTCCAAATCGTTGTGTTTGCCGCCCGCGCGGAGGCACTTCTGTGCGGTGACCGCGCGCAGATAGGGCCGCTTCTCTTGGCCGGTGAAAACGTTTTTGAACTGCACCATGCCGGCATTGGTGAAGAGCAAGGTCGGGTCGTTGCGCGGCACCAGCGGCGAGCTTGGTACAATGGTATGCCCGTTGCGGGCGAAATATTCGAGAAATGCGGAACGGATATCGTTGCTGCTCGGCATGTCGGGGTAAAACTGCTTTCGTCTTGCTTCGTCAAACCCAAGGGAGGTAGCAAACCCCCCTTGGTCTGTCATCACCTTGGCTTAGGTAAGATCAGGGCCACGGCGTCGCAAAGGCGGCCGGCCCTCCGGGCATGGGCAAATCAGGTCCGCGTTCCAGTTGGCCGTTGGAGAACCGGAACACGGCCAGAGAATGCTCGCGGAAGTTTTGGCCCAGGATGATATGCCCATCACGCGAGAAAGCGATCCCCTGCGCCCAGCCGCCCAAAGGCACCTGCGCCACGCGGCGAAGCATGCGCCCGGCGGTGGTGAGCGCATTGGCCGGCGGATGCTCGAGGGCAAAAATGGTGAGGATTCCGTGCTCATGGTAGAACGGGTTCCCCGGCGATTTGATGCTGCCGTTGATGGAGGAGACCGCAATATACTTGCCGTTCGGCGAGAACTTGGCGGATTCCGGCCCGCTGGGCACGGCAACGGTATCGACGGTTCGGGGCGGAGAGAGGGAGAGATCGATGAGGCTTATGGTATCCACATCGCCATCGCCGCGCCCCACATTGGTGACCACGACAAACCTGCCCGTTGCGTCGATATCCATGGTATCCGGTGTTACTCCGGTCGTGATCGGCCGGGGATCCAGGCTGAGCGTGGTGCCGTTAATGTGAATGAGGCTGACCATATGATCCCCCGCGCGGCTCACGAGAGCGGTTTTGCCGTCTTTGGAAATGACCAGCCCTTGGGGAATGGATTTCGGGTTGCCGAGCGAGAAGGTTCCCGCCGGTGTCAGATGCCGCTCGGCGAGGGTAAATATCGAAAGAGTGCCGTCATTGCGGTTGGCCACCAGCACCAGATGCCCATCGGGTGAGATGCGCACCGTGGTTGCGCCCATGCCCGCCTGCACTTGCTGAATCACTTTCGGCGGCGAGACGGTGAGATCCAGCACGGACACGCGATTATCCGGAACCGCCCCATCCGGCGAGGCGGCATCCGCGCGCGTCGAGGAACTCACGATGGCGAAGCTGCCGTCGGGCGCAACCGCGATCGCGGTAGGCGGCCCGATATCGCTGTAGGGCACCTCCACAGTGCCGAGCAGGCGCGGCGGGTATTGGCCGAGATCGATTACCGAAACGTTGTCCGGCTTCGGGTTGGCAAGACCGCGCGGTTTGCCGTCCACCACGGTGGTGTGGTTGTCGTTGCCCGAAAGCGCGAAATCGGCCCCAAATGCGGGATAGGCAAAAGCCAACACGCCCGTCAGAGCTGCTGCCAGCAGCCCCTCTCTTAAGCTAACGCCCGGTTTGGCGTGGACATTCGGTTGCATCGTCCCTCCCCTTTCTCGTCTCTCCGTGCTCGGAGGCCCACAGGACTCTGTCGGCAGCGGCGATGATACGCCGAGCGCAAGGCTTACCGGAAGATGCCATCCGGGAGGCCGACGCGAGCGCGGTGCACGGCAACTTGCAGCTTGCTTCGCGGCCAAGGTTTGTCTAGTTTTTCCGGCAATCAGAGACAAAGCCGGCCGAAAAATCGGATGAACGCGGCTTGGGGAGGACAGCGCACCCGTGCGGGACCGAAGAGTTCTGCGTAACGCATGCCTGCGAGGGCGGACCAAACGCCCAAGCATAGAGGCGCCGGTTGCCGGCAACGGTTGCTTTTTTTCGCTGCGGGCCGCGCGTTCCGCATGAGCGCGCTTTTGGAAATTCGGAATGTCGGGATTCGCTTCGGCGGCATTGTTGCGCTCTCCGGGGTCTCTTTCGAGGTCTGTGCCGGAGAGATCTGCGGATTGATCGGCCCCAACGGTTCCGGCAAGACCACGTTGTTCAATTGCATCAGCGGCATTTATCGTCCGAGCAAGGGCGATATTGTTTTTAACGGGCAAAACCTCTGTACGATCGCGCGCCATCGGCTTGCAGCGCTAGGGATCGGCCGCACTTTTCAGAATCTTGCCCTGTTTCGGACCATGAGCGTGAGTGAGAATATCCTGGTCGGAGCGCACCATTTCGGACGCACCGGGTTCATTGCGAATGCTTTATGTCTGCCGCGCGTGCGGCGCGAAGAAGACGATGCACAACGCCGGCTGGTTGAACTTTTGGAATTGTTAGAGCTTGCCGCGGTTGCCGCGGAGCCGGTGGCCAATCTTCCCTTTGCGATGCAGAAACGCGTAGAGCTTGCCCGCGCTGTAATCGGCGGGCCGAAGCTTTTGTTGATGGATGAACCGGCGGGCGGGTTAAACCATTCCGAAGTGGATGTTTTGGCCGAGCTTATTCGCACCCTGCGCGATCGCTTTCAGATGAGTATCTTGCTCGTGGAACATCACATGAACTTGGTGATGCGCATCTCCGACCGCGTGGTGGCGCTTGAGTTCGGTATGAAAATTGCGGAAGGTTCGCCGCAAGCGGTGCAGAATCATCCCGAGGTTATTCGTGCTTACCTCGGCGGCCGAGCCCATGCCGCCGTTGCTTGAAGCGCGCGGCCTGAAGGCTGCTTACGGCCCCAGCACGGTGTTGCACGGCATCGATTTTGCTATTGATGAAGGGGAAGTCTGTTGCCTTCTCGGCGCGAACGGCGCCGGAAAAACCACCACGCTTCGTGCGATTTGCGGTATGGTGCGCACGGAGGGAGAAATTCGCTTTTGCGGAGAACGGATCGACGGGCGCGCAACCGAGGATATCGTTCGGCGACGGATTGCGCATGTTCCCGACGGGCGCGGCACTTTTATGGAGCTTACTGTTGAGGAAAATCTCCGCCTTGGCGCCTATCTTCGACCGACTGCGGAAATTCCCGCGGCATTGGCGGAAGTTTATGAGTATTTTCCGAAACTTCGCCAACGCTTGCGCCAACAGGCGGGAACGCTTTCCGGGGGCGAGCAGCAGATGCTTGCCATTGCGCGTGCGCTTCTTTTGAAGCCGCGATTGTTGTTGCTTGATGAGCCTTCTTTCGGGCTTGCGCCGATTGTCGTTGAAGAAGTTTTTGCGCTTCTCGAGCGCATTAAGCAAGATCAGCGATTGAGCATTTTCCTGGTCGAGCAGAATGCGAATTTGGCTTTGGCGCTTTCGGACCGGGCTTACCTTTTGGAAACAGGGCGTGTGGTGATGGAAGGCACCGCTTCAGAACTTGCCAAAAACGAAGCCATCCGCCGCGCCTATCTCGGTTTTTAAGGCTTTTCGGAAAGGAGACGCCATGAGCGGAGTTTTGCATCAAGTGCTCTCGGGACTGGCGACGGGAAGCATTTATGCAAGCCTCGCTTTGGCCTTGGTGATGATTTACAAGACCACCCACCATGTCAACTTCGCACAAGGAGAGATGGCCACTTTTTCCACCTTTATCGCCTGGAGCCTTATCGAAGCGGGCTTTTCGTATTGGGTGGCGTTTCTGCTAGCCGTTGCGGTTTCATTCGTGATCGGTCTTGCCATTCAGGCGCTTCTGATGCGGCGACTGGCCAATGCGCACGTGCTTTCCGCGGTCGGCGTGTTTATCGGCCTTCTGCTGATTTTCAACAGCATATCGGGGTGGATTTTCGGCTACACCGTCAAAGCGTTTCCGAGCCCCTTTGAGAGCGGTAACGAAAAACCGGTGCTGGGCGGTTATCTTTCCGCGCACGAGCTCGGAGCGAGTCTTGTGACCCTTGCGGTTCTGCTGGCCGTTTATGCTTTTTTCCGTTTCACTACCTTGGGGCTTGCCATGCGGGCGGTGGCGTTTAATCCGCAATCGAGCAGGCTGGTTGGAATCCGTGTCGATCGGATGCTGGCGCTGGGCTGGGGGCTTGCCGCAGCCTTGGGCGCGATTGCGGGCATTATGATTGCGCCGATTGTTTTTTTGGATCCGAATATGATGGCCGGTATTTTGCTCTATGCCTTTGCGGGCGCGCTTTTGGGCGGGATCGACAACGCCGCCGGCGCGGTTGCGGGCGGCTTTGCCGTCGGCGTGATCGAGGCGCTTGGCGGCGCCTATGTGGTCGGAACCGAACTGAAGCTGACGATCGCTTTGCTCAGTATCGTCGCTGTCTTGATTTTCAAACCGAACGGCGTGTTCGGGCGGCACGTCGTCAGCCGGGTTTAACAGCATGATCACAAAGCCGGGCCTGCTTGCGCAAACCGCACGAATTCCCGAACGCAACGCAATCGTATGGCGCGGGGCGATTGTCTTCAAACTCATCGGTCTGGCGGCGGCCATCGCAGCCACTTTCGTGTTCAGCGGCTATCATCTGTTCCAGCTGACGATGGTGATTATTTACGCGATCGCCATTTTGGGCCTCAATATCGTGACGGGCTACAGCGGGCAGATTTCGCTCGGCCACGGGGCATTCTATGCGATCGGCGCCTATGTCAGCGCGATTTTGATGACCCAGTACAATTTGCCGTATTGGGCAACCTTGCCCGCAGCCGCGTTGGTGTGTGCGATTGTCGGGTTTGCCATCGGTTTGCCGGCGCTGCGTCTGGGCGGGCTATACTTGGCGCTGACCACCTTTGCGTTAGCGATCACGCTGCCGCAGATTCTGAAATACCGAGCCTTCGAAGACTGGACGGGCGGTGTGCAGGGAATCGTGCTTGCCAAGCCGGATGCGCCTTTCGGGCTTCCGCTTTCCGCCGACCAATGGCTTTATCTTTTTTCGTTGGCCGTCGGCGTTGTTGCCTTCGTGCTCGCGCGGAATTTGCTGGCCGGCCGCATCGGACGCGCGATGCGTGCGGTGCGCGACCATCCCATCGCCGCGGAGGCCATGGGGGTTCATCTCGCGCTGCTCAAGACCAAAACTTTCGCGGTGAGCGCTTTGTTTACGGGCGTTGCCGGCGCGCTCGGCGCGATTGCCGTGCAATACGTCGCACCCGATAGTTTTTCGGTTTTCCTTTCCATCGTTTTGTTTGTGGGGCTGGTTGTCGGCGGCGTTGCTTCCGTTGCAGGCGCGGTGTTCGGCGCCGCTTTCGTCGTCTACATGCCGAATGTGGCGGAAAAAATTTCCAAGGCCGCGCCCGATGCGATTTACGGCATTATCCTGATTGCTATACTGTTCTTTGCGCCTTCGGGTGTTGCGGGCGCGCTTGCCCGCATAGCAGAGCGAGTCCGAGGGAAGGATCGCTTCAAAGACGGAATACCGTTGCAGGGAGGGACAAGATGACAAATTCTGCCAAGCACCGATTGACACGCCGCGAGGTATTGGGCGGCGCAGGCGCGATGACGGCTGCCGCAGTGATTTCCCAGCGTGCGGCTGCCGACGATATGCCGGGGGTTACCGCGACCGAAATCAAAATCGGCCAGACCATGCCCTATAGCGGCAATGCGTCCGCGTACGGCGCCATCGGCCGGACGGAGCTAGCCCTGTTCAAGATGATTAACGATCAAGGCGGCATTAACGGTCGCAAGTTGAATCTCATCAGCGTGGATGACGGCTATCTTCCGCCGCGGACCGTGGAACAGACCCGTCGGCTGGTGGAACAAGAAGGCGTGGCATTCATGTTCAACACGCTCGGCACGCCGACCAACACGGCCATCCACAAATATCTGAATATGAAGAAGGTGCCTCAGCTTTTTGTTGCGACCGGAGCCGATAAGTGGGGCGATTACAAACATTATCCGTGGACGATGGGGTGGCAACCGAGCTACCGGATCGAGGCGCAGATCTACGCAAAGTATATCCTGCAAAACCTGCCTGGCGCCAAAGTCGGCATTCTTTACCAGAACGACGATTTCGGAAAAGATTACGTTAACGGAATGAAAGATATTTTTGGAGATAGATTCGACAAACTGGTGGTGAAGGCCGTTTCCTACGAGAGCACCGACCCGACGATCGATTCGCAAATCGTTACGCTGCAATCTTCGGGCGCCAATGTGTTCGTCAACATCACGATCCCGAAGTTCGGCGCCCAGGCCATTCGCAAAGTCTATGATCTCGGCTGGCGCCCGACGCATTTTATTACCAACGTTTCGGCCTCGGTTGGCGCGGTGATCAAACCGGCGGGGGTGGAAAAAGCGGTTGGAATCATCAGCGGGGTTTACTTGAAAGACAACACCGATCCGGCATGGGCCAACGATCCAGGAATGAACGAATGGCGGGCGTTTATGAGTAAGTACATGCCGGGCGCCGATCTCAATGACGTCAACCATGTCTTTGGTTACGGCTGCGGATTAACCCTGGTGCAGGTCTTGAAGCAGTGCGGAAACGATCTCTCGCGCGCCAATATCATGCGGCAAGCGGCCAATCTTCATGATCTGGACGTGAAGATCTTGCTGCCGGGGATCAAGGTGAACACCAGCCCCACCAACTACCATCCGATTCGCCAGCTGCAGCTTGCGAAATGGAACGGCAAAACCTGGGAGCGTTTTGGCGAAATTCTTTCCGCAACGGCAACATAGTCTCGGCACGGCGCGCGGCGGGGCCGAGCGCACGCGCCGGCCGGCTTAGTCGATGTTGTGCCAGGATTTGAACCAGGCAAGAAAGCGCGCGATCCCCTCCGCAAGCGGCGTATGCGGAGCAAATCCGGTGAGCTTTTGCAATTGGTCGATTGCGGCAAAGGTTTCCGGCACATCGAGCGCCGGCCGAGGCACGGAACGGATGATCGCTTTCCGCCCCAAGCCTTGCTCGAGTAGTGCGACGAGCCTGCGCACCTGCTCGGCGCGGTGGTTGCCGATATTGAGCAGGTGCGCAGGCTCTCCGGCGGCGGGCGGGCGATCAAGGCATGCGAGCACGCCGGCGACAATGTCGTCGATATAAGTAAAATCGCGCTTGAGCGCGCCGTCGTCGTAAAGGGTAATTGGCTCCCCTTTGGAGATTGCGAGAGCGAAACTATAATACGCCATATCGGGCCGGCCCCAGGGACCATAAACCGTAAAAAACCGAAGCCCCGTCTGCGGTAATGCGAAAAGATGCGTATAGACGTGGCTTATCAATTCACCCGCCCGCTTGGTTGCGGCATAGAGCGAATTGGGGGCGTCTGCCCGATCGTCCTCGGAAAACGGCAGGATCTTGCTTTCACCATACACTGACGAGGAACTGGCATAAAGCAAATGGTGAAGACGCGGCAGCCGGCGCGCGGCCTCCAACACCACAAGCTGGCCCAAAACATTCGTGTTCACATAAGTGTAAGGATCCGCCAAAGAATGGCGCACGCCCGGCTGGGCCGCCAAATGCACAATGCGATCAATCTCCGGCGCGCCTGCGAATAAAGCGCCCGTTGCTTCTTTGTCCGTGATATCCAGACGGTGAAAACGAAAGCCGGGATTTTCAGAAAGACGGGCAAGCCGCGCCTGCTTTAATCGCACATCGTAATAGGGGCTGAAATTATCGATACCGATGACATTTTCGCCTCTGGCAAGCAGCGCTTGCGCGACGTGATAGCCGATAAAGCCGGCAGCCCCCGTTACCAGAACAGCCATTGCGTGCTCAGCCGGGTGCGGCGGCGTCGATCGGCAAAGCCACGAGCCGGTCTTCCAAAAGCTCCATGATGGCGTGGCCCAAGGCGATGTGACATTCCTGCACCCGCGCGGTTTCGGAATCGGGCACTAAGAGCTTCAGATCACAAAGAGAGGCCGCGGGCTCGCCTTCACCGCCGAGCAAGCCGATGCTTGCGACGCCGATCTCACGCGCCGCCTTGAGCGCTTGCACCACATTGGGCGAGCGCCCGGAAGTGGTGATGGCAAACAGCACATCGCCCTTGCGGCCGAGCCCGCGCAGCGGACGCGCAAAAATCTCTTCATACCCGTAATCATTGCCGAGCGCGGTGAGCGTGGAAGGATCCAGCGCCAGCGAGAGCGCCGGCCACGAGGGCCGTTCGATCCGCGAGCGCAAACGCACCAAAAGCTCGGCCGCGAGATGCTGCGCATCGGCAGCCGAACCACCGTTGCCGCAAAAGAGCAATTTGCCGCCCGCGCGCAAACGCGTTTCACAAAGATCCACTGCAGCAAGAACCGAATCGGCGAAGCTTTCCGCAAGCCGACGCTTGAGCTCCGCCGAGCGGAGCATCATCGCGGTAAAACGCCGGCGTTCGGCTTCCCGGCGTGCGCTTTCAGTAGCGATAGAGCTCATGCTTGAAGGGCCCATCGACCGGCACGCCGATATAAGCGGCCTGTTTCGGCGTGAGCTTGCTGAGCGTGGCGCCGACTTTCGCAAGATGCAGCGCCGCGACTTTCTCATCCAGTTTTTTCGGCAAAGTATAAACGCGGCGCTCGTATTTGCCGGGCGGCGCATTGAAAAGCTCGATCTGTGCCAAGACTTGGTTGGAAAAACTTGCGCTCATCACAAAGCTCGGATGGCCCATGGCATTGCCGAGATTCACCAAGCGCCCTTCGGACAGCACGATCAAGCGTTTGCCGTCGGGGAAGACAACTTCATCAACCTGCGGCTTGATGTTTTCCCACCGGTAGTTGCGAAGCGCGGCGATTTGAATTTCCGAATCAAAATGCCCGATATTGCAGACAATGGCCCGATGCTTCATCGCGCGCATATGCTCGATGGTAATGACATCGATATTGCCCGTTGCGGTGACGAAAATATCCCCGCGCGGCGCAGCCTGCTCCATGGTGACGACTTCGTAGCCTTCCATCGCTGCCTGGAGGGCGCAAATCGGGTCGATTTCCGTCACCAGCACGCGGCAGCCGGCATTGCGCAGCGAAGCGGCGGAGCCTTTGCCGACATCGCCGTAGCCCGCCACCACCGCGACTTTGCCCGCCATCATCACGTCCGTCGCGCGGCGAATGCCATCCACCAGCGATTCGCGACAGCCGTAGATATTATCAAATTTCGACTTCGTAACGCTATCGTTGACGTTCATCGCGGGCACGAGCAGGGTGCCGTTTTTTTCCATCTCGCGCAGACGGTGCACGCCGGTGGTTGTTTCTTCCGAAAGCCCGCGCACATGCGCCAGCAACTCCGGATAGCGCTCGTGCATGAGTTTGGTAAGATCGCCGCCGTCATCTAAAATCATGTTGGGCGTCCAGCCGTCCGGGCCGTGCACGGTCTGCTCGATGCACCACCAGAATTCCTCCTCGCTCATACCCTTCCAAGCAAAGACCGGCACGCCGGCCGCGGCCATAGCGGCCGCCGCGTGATCTTGCGTGGAGAAAATATTGCAGGACGACCACCGCACCGTCGCACCGAGCTCAAGCAGGGTTTCGATCAAGACCGCCGTTTGAATGGTCATGTGCAGGCAACCCGCGATGCGCGCCCCGCGAAGCGGCTTTTGCGGGCCGTATTCCGCGCGGATCGCCATCAACCCCGGCATTTCATCCTCGGCAAGCGAAATCTCTTTTCGCCCCCATTCGGCAAGGCTGATATCCTTCACCTTGTAGTCGGGCGAGGCAATCGTGTCCGGCATCATCTACTCCCCAGGTTTTTGTAAAACTTCTCGCGACGAAAGAAGCGAGGCTTAGGTGTTCATCGCATCGAAAAAGTCGGCGTTGGTTTTGCTGTATTTCAGCTTATCCAGCAAGAACTCCATCGCATCCACCGTCCCCATCGGGTTGAGGATGCGCCGCAAGACCCACATCTTGGAAAGCGTGGCTTTGTCAACCAGCAGCTCTTCCTTGCGGGTTCCGGATTTGGTGATGTCGATGGCAGGGAAGGTGCGCTTGTCGGAAAGCTTCCGATCCAGAATGATTTCCGAGTTGCCGGTTCCCTTGAATTCCTCGAAAATCACTTCATCCATGCGGCTGCCTGTTTCAATCAAGGCCGTGGCGATAATGGTCAGCGAGCCGCCCTCTTCGATATTGCGCGCCGCGCCGAAGAAACGCTTCGGCCGCTGCAAGGCATTCGCATCCACGCCGCCGGTGAGCACCTTTCCCGAAGAGGGAACCACGGTGTTGTAAGCGCGCGCAAGCCGGGTGATGGAGTCAAGCAAAATCACCACATCGCGCTTGTGCTCCACCAATCGCTTAGCCTTTTCCAGAACCATCTCGGTCACTTGCACATGGCGCGTGGCCGGCTCGTCGAACGTGGAGGAGATCACTTCGCCTTTGACGCTGCGCGCCATGTCGGTGACTTCTTCCGGCCGTTCGTCGATGAGGAGAACGATCAAGAAAACCTCCGGATGGTTCGCCGCAATGGCGGTGGCGATGTTTTGCAGCATCACTGTCTTGCCGGTTCGCGGCGGGGCGACGATCAACGCCCGTTGGCCTTTGCCGATCGGGGCGATGAGATCGATCACCCGGAGCGTGTAGTCTTTCCCCGGCCCCTTTGCCACGGACTGGAAGTTTTCCACTTCCATCTTCAGCCGTTCATCCGGGTAAAGCGGGGTGAGGTTGTCGAAATTGATGCGATGGCGCACCGCTTCCGGGGGTTCAAAGTTGATGGTGTTAACTTTTACCAGAGCGAAATAACGCTCCCCGTCTTTCGGGGCACGGATCTGCCCTTCCACGGTATCGCCGGTGCGCAAACCGAAGCGGCGCACTTGCGCGGGGCTGACGTAAATATCATCAGGCCCGGGCAGATAATTGGATTCCGGGCTACGCAGAAAGCCGAAGCCATCCGGGAGGATCTCCAGCGTGCCGGCGCCGTGGATGGCCTGGTCGTTTTCTGCCAGGTTTTTCAGGATGGCGAACATCATGTCCTGCTTGCGCAGGGATGATGCGTTTTCGATTTGCAGCGATTCCGCCAGGCTGAGCAGATCCGCTGGGGATTTTGCCTTAAGTTCGGCAAGATGCATGAGAGAAACGCCTCAAGATCGATCAGGAAAGAGGGCTTTGCGGGCAAGCAGTCCTCACATGAGGCGATAGCCGCAGAAAGCCCAAAGAAGGTGAGAGAACGAGCGAAACCGGTGCGATTGCAACCACGGGAAAGCTTATGTGTGCCGCACCTTTATACTGCTGTCAACATGGGTTGTGCGCCCGCCGCCGTCAAGGGTGTGAAAAAACAAAGAAACATTGGGAAGATCTCGTTTGGCATGTTTTCCGCCAGCGTTACCCGCCGGCGTTAAAGGTCGAGCTCTTCCACGGTCGGGGCGTATTGCTGAATGAGCTGAAACCGAAGCTCGGGTTTCCGGCCCATTAAGCTTTCCACCAAACTCTGCGTTTGCGTATGCTCTTCGCGCGGCGCAAGCACCCGCAGCAGGGTCCGGCGTGCCGGGTCCATGGTCGTCTCGCGCAGTGCGGCAGGCGGCATTTCGCCCAAACCCTTGAAGCGGCTGATTTCAACCTTCGCCCCGGGCTTGAAGAGACTGCGCAATTTCCGGTCCCGGTCGGCATCATCCATGGCATAGACGGCCTTGCCGCCCTGGGTGAGTCGATAAAGCGGCGGGCGGGCCAGATAGAGATGGCCGTGCCGGATCAGTTCGGGTAGCTCCTGATAAAAAAACGTCAGCAACAGAGAGGCGATGTGCGCTCCGTCCACGTCCGCGTCGGTCATGATAATGATGCGCCCATAGCGGAGCCGCTTGCGATCGAACTTGGGCCCCACGCCGCAGCCCAGGGCTTCCACAAGATCCCGAAGCTCCTGATTGAGGCGCAATTTCTCGGCCGAAGCGCTCGCCACGTTCAGGATTTTCCCGCGCAGCGGCAAGACGGCCTGCCGCTCTCGGTCTCGCGCCTGCTTGGCCGAACCGCCGGCCGAATCTCCTTCGACAAGAAAGAGTTCCGTTTCCTCGGCATTCTTGCGCGTGCAATCGGCAAGCTTGCCCGGCAGACGCAATTTGCGGGTGGGCGACTTGCGGAGGGTTTCCTGCTCTTCGCGCCGACGCAAACGCTCTTCGGCGCGCTCCGTGATATAGGCCAGCAAGGCATCGGCCCGCGCCGGATCTGCGGCGAGAAAATGGTCGAACCGATCCCGCACCGCCGATTCAACCAGCCGTGCCGCCGCGGAGCTGGTGAGCTTCTGTTTGGTCTGGCCCTGAAACTCGGGCTCGGGCAGGAAAACCGAGAGCTTGCCGGCGAGCGTGCCGAGCACATCCTCCGCCGCAATCTGCCCGGCCCGGCGCTGGCCGCGCTGCTCACCCCAGGCGCGAAGCCCCTTCAGCAATGCGGCGCGAAACCCGGCCTCATGCGTGCCGCCTTCGGTGGTGGGGATGGTGTTGCAATAGGAATGCAGAAACCCCTCTTGGTCCGTGAGCCATGTCAGCGCCCATTCGGCGCGGCCTTCGCCTTCGCCGGGGAACGCCGCTTCCTCGGCCCACAAGCCGGCAATGACGCGTGGTGACTCGCCGATTTCTGCTTCCAAGCTCTCTTGGAGCCCGCCCGGAAAGTGCAGCACCGCCTCCGCGGGGACGGAATCATCATCGGAGAGCAGCGCCCGTTCGCACGACCAGCGGATTTCGATGCCGCGGACCAGATAGGCTTTGGAGCGACACATCCGGTAGAGCCGTTCGGGGCGGAATCGAAGGGCGCCGAAAATTTGCGGATCCGGGCGGAAGCTTACCGACGTGCCGCGGCGGTTCTGCGCCGGCCCGATGCGTGTCAAAGGTGTGAGCGGCTTGCCGCGTGCATAAGTCTGCCGCCAAAGAATGCGGTCGCGGGCAACCTCCACTTCCAGCCGCTCGGAAAGCGCATTCACCACGGAGCTGCCCACCCCGTGCAGGCCGCCCGCGGTCCGATACGCCTTGCCGCCGAATTTGCCGCCGGCGTGCAGGGTGGTGAAAATCACTTCCAAAGCGCTGAGAGGGGCGAATTTCGGGTGCGGATCTACCGGGATGCCGCGCCCGTTGTCTCGGATGGTGAGCCAATTTTCCGCGCCTAAAGAAACTTCGATAAAGCTTGCATGCCCGGCAATGGCCTCATCCACGGCATTGTCCAGAATTTCCGCCGCAAGGTGGTGCAATGCCGTCTCATCCGTCCCGCCGATGAACATGCCGGGCCGACGCCGCACCGGCTCCAGCCCTTCCAAGACCTCGATATCTTCGGCCGAGTATTCCTCACGCGTGCGCGCAGCGCGACTGAACAGATCGTTCATGATGTGTTCCCATTCCCTCGCTACGCTAGCCGAAGCCTGCGATTCGCGGCAAGCTTAAGGCAAAGAGGCGGGATGAGGCTCGGCCCAATGGGACGGACAACCCGCTAATCCGGCAAGGTGAGAAGAAAGCAGGTGCCGCTCGGCCCCGTGCTCTCCAAAGCCAGTTCGCCGCCATGCGCGCGCATCAATTCGCGTGCAATAGCAAGCCCAAGCCCGGTGCCGCCGCGCCGCGGCGAGGCAAAGGGCTGAAACAGCGTGGCGCGCACCGTTTCCGGCAGGCCCGGGCCATTATCGCGCACGGCAAACTCCGTCGCATGGGCAAGCCTGCGTGCGGAGACGACGATGCTTTTGGCGCCGGCTTCCGCGGCATTGCGCAGCAGATTGCCGAACACCCGGGAAAGCTGAAGCCTATCCGCCGAAACAAAAAGATCCTTCGGGACCGCATTGCTCACCGTGCAAAGCGGCGCCAAGAGGGCAATCTGCGCCGCACCTTCTTGAATAAGATCATAGGGGGCAAAGCGCTCCCGAATAATTTCGGGCGCATCTTCGCGCATGAGATCAAGCGTTCGGCTCACCAGAGCGTTGGCCTGTTCCACGGCGGTAATCAATGCCTCGGCACTTCGGTCCGAGCGCGATGCGGCGTCGGCGCTTAACTGTTCCGTGGCCAACATCGCAACGGAGAGCGCGCCGCGGAGATCGTGACAGGCACGAGAAAAAGCTGCACCGAGGGCCGCCAACCTTGCTTTGCGCCAAAGCGCGGTGCGCAAATCGCGTTGCATCCCCGCAAGCTCCTTGGCGGCCACGGCAATTTCATTGCCTCCGGGAAAGCTGACGCTGGGATCAACCGGAAAATAATATTCCGGATCGGCACGGAAAGCCACGATCGCATCGGTAAGCCGTCGCATCGGCCGGACGAGGAACCGGTGCAATGCGAAATACATCAGCGCCCCGGCCCCGAGTACGAGCAGAAGCGAAAGTTGCGCGGCACGCCAAGCAAACTGGCGCATTTCCGCGCGCAAATTGCTCCCGGAAATCAGCAGCCGGAGCTTTGCGTCCGGCAAAAAGGCACTTCGGGCAACGAGTTCGATCGGCTGGTCCGAAGGATCGAACAGCGTCATGAACGCGCACGCCGCACCCCACAGAAGGGTTTCCTGCGACAGATCCACTTTGCGCGCGGCCACGGTCCACTCCGAATTCGGTGGATCCGAATCGCGTGGCGTGCCATCATTCGAAGCCTGACTATTTGCCGGGAGACTCCGGGTTTCGTCTAAGCGAAGCAGCTCAGTTCCTTGTGCATTGCGCAACGATATCTCTCTGGCCCTTGATATGCCGAGAAGGATCGACCGCAGAGAAGAATCGGTTGCAAGCGAAGGAGCCTCCCGCAGGAGAGAGGCAATCCGGTCGGCTTCCTGAGCATGGAGCTTCAACCAAGTACGCCGCTGCTGCGCCAGGCTTGATACGATAACCAAAGCCTCGCTGAGCACCACCAAAGCGACAGTGATCCATAGCACGCGGGTGGCAAGCCTTCGGCGCGGAAGAGGCGTAGCCACGGGTTAGCCTCTTCCCGTCACAACGGCGGCGTCTCGGCAGATTTTCTGCCGGATCAAAGCAATCGACATGCACAGCATTAACGGATCGAATCACGCGGCCTCATCGGCCGCGCCCCTCTTCCCGTTTTACGTGTGGTGAGTTTGCTATGAAACACTGCCTATGGCAACCGCGTCAGCCAGCGGGCCAAGCGCCGAACCGCGGGGGAAAAGAGGCGCGGGGCAAGTCCGGAGAGTACCGCGCGCTTGGCGGCTTCCTGGCGAGTCGGGTAGGGCAAAATCATCTGCGCGAGTTTTGCGAGCGGCAGACCCTCGCGGATCGCAAGCCCCCATAGCCCGATCATTTCCCCCGCATTGCGCGCCAAAATGCCGGCACCGAGCAGCCGCCCGCGCGGAGAGATCACAAGCTTTACCAAGCCCGCGCGATCGCCCTCTGTCACGGCACGGTCATTTTCGGACAAATTCGCCCGCAGGATTTGTATTTTCTGCCCTTGTGCACGTGCTTCCTCCTCGGTCAGGCCGACTTGGGCAAGCTCGGGCTCGGTAAAAATCACGCGTGGAAGCGCCCGATAATCGAGCCGCGCGGGGAGATGGAAGACCGCCCGGCGGATAATAATTCCGGCATGCGCGTTGCCGGCATGCGTGAACAAGCGCGGGCCGAGACCGACCGGATCGGCAATATCGCCGGCAGCGAACACGCGCCGGTTGGTAAGGCTTCGTAACCCCCGATCGGTGACAATACCCCGCGGGCTTGTCGCGATAGAGGCAACATCGAGGCCAAGCCCGTCGAGATTGGGCGCCCGCCCGGTGGCCACCAGAAGATGAGAGCCGGCAATCCGCGCCCCGCCGGCGAGTTCGACACACGGCCCCGGAAGAACACGCGCGATTTCCGCGTGCTCGATAAGGCACACGCCTTGCCTTGCCAGCACTCTCGCGAGCGCTTGGGCGAGTTCTACATCCTCGCGCGGCGCGATGCGGCCGACTTCCAATAACGTGACCTGGCAGCCCAAACCGGCGAAAGCCTGGGCCATCTCCAGCCCCGTCGCCCCGGCGCCGATAATCACCAAATGCTCGGGCGGCTCGGTGAGGGAAAACAGCGTCTCGTTGGTAAGAAACGGGGTAGATTCGAGGCCCGGAAGAGGAGGGATTGCGGGGTGCGAGCCGGCGGCAATCACGTAATGCCGGGCGGAAAGAGAGCGCCCATCCACGCTTATGCGGTCTTTTGCGGTAAAGCGCGCATGCCCCTTGAGAACCTCGGCCCCCAACGCCTCAAAGCGCTCGGCCGAATCCATCGGGGCAATCGCGCTGATCACGTCGCTCAAATGACGCTGTACGCCGCCCCAATCCAGTACTGGGGGGCCGGGGTGAAGCCCGAAGCGCGGAGCGGCCTGGATGGCGGTTGCGGCGTGTGCGGCGGCCAGCAGCGCCTTGCTGGGCACGCATCCGGCGTGAAGGCATTCGCCGCCCATGCGGTTTTGCTCGATCAGCGCCACGCGCAAGCCGAGCTGGGCGGCAACGGCGGCAACCGAAAGGCCGGCTGCCCCGGCCCCGATAATGGCAAAATCGAAGTCCGGCATGATCGAGGCCTACCGAGCCGGCGGGTTTCAACCGGCACCGGTGGCCGCTTGACCCGAGCGCTTCACTGTGCAGCCGAGGCTGCTTTGGCGCGCAATTCCCGGCGCAGGATTTTTCCCGTCACCGTCTTCGGCAGATCATCGATAATTTCCACAATACGCGGGTATTTGTAGGCCGCCATGCGTGATTTACAGAATTCGATGATCTCCTCCGGCGTGGCGCTTTGGCCGGGCTTGAGGCTGATCACGGCTTTCACCGTTTCACCCCGATAGGGATCGAGCGCCGGCACGACCGCTGCCTCCCGCACGGCGGGATGGGTGTAAAGCACATCCTCCACATCGCGCGGCCAGACCTTATAGCCGGAGGCGATGATCATATCCTTTTTGCGGTCGACCACATAGAACCAGCCGTCTTTGTCCATAAAGCCGATATCGCCGGTAAAGAGCCGCCCTTGGCGGATGGTCTGCGCGGTCTCCTCGGGTTTCTGCCAGTATCCCGAAACAATCATCGGGCCTTCGACGACGATCTCACCGATTTCCCCGACCGGAAGGGGGTTGCCCTCGTCGTCGCAAATCCAGGCGCGGGTGTTGAAGAAGGGAATCCCGACCGAGAGCGCGCCCGTATTCGCATCCACCGGGGGCCGGCGTTCCAAGGGTGCGATGTGCGTCGGGGCATTGGTCTCCGTCATCCCGTATCCCGGCTGAATCCAATGCCCGAAGCGGCGGTGGAATTCCTCCACCACGCTCGGCGGAATCGGCGCGCCGCCGGAGAAGACCCGCGTCAGTGAAGCAAACTTCGCAGGGGTTGCGGCCGGATGGTTCATCATGGCGATGTAGGCGGTAATCGCGCCGATGGCGAAATCCGGCTTGTGTTCTTCGATGATGTCCAGCATCACCCCGGGTTCGAAACGATAGGCCAGAATAAGCGGCGAGGCGTTGGAGAAGCTCGCCACGACGTGGCAGATCAAACCGGTGATATGGAACAGGGGCGCAATGCCCAGAATGGACATGCCGTCTTCGAGCTTGATCCAGCGCCGCAAGGCCTCGCCGTTGAAGGCCATGTTGCCGTGCGTGCACATCGCCCCTTTCGGCTCGCCGGTGGTGCCGGAGGTGTAGACCAAAAAGGCAATGTCCGAGGCCCGATAATGGGGCGTGGCGGCGGGCTTGCGGCCGCGCGAGCCTTCCAGCGCTTCCTTCAAATCAATGGTTTCCGGAAAACGGCGCGGATGCACACCGCTGAAGAGCGCCGGAACGTTGCGGGTCTGAAAATCGGCGGCCGTCGTGGTATAGACCAGCGGCGGCATGTGCACCCCGGCGGCCTCACGCAGCGGCGCCAGCACGCGTTCATAGGCGGAGCCGTGGCAAATCACCGCTTTCGGCGTGCAATCGTTGAAGAGTTGGGTAATTTCCCGCGCGCGGTTCATCGGGTTGATGGCCACCGCGATCCCGCCCGCCTTCCAGGCGGCCACGGCGCCGATGACGAATTGGGGAACATTCTGCAAATAAAGCCCGAGCCGATCGCCGCGCTGAAAGCCGCGCTCCACCAGGTCCACGGCAAGCGCGTCGGTGAGCGTATCGAGCTCTCGCCAGCTGATGCGGCCGTCGAAATAGCGGATGGCATCGCGCTCCGGCGCCCGTGCCACCGCCGCACGGAACATCGCCAAAACATCCTGAAATTGCGGCATGATGCTCGGCGGCTGGCCGGGATCAAATAAGGAAAGCCAAGGCATCGCCTCATAAGGATCGGGGGCGGAAACTTTCGGCTCGGTTTCCATGGCCACAGGGTCTGCCATTTTCGTTTCCTCCATATGGGTTGCGCGCGGAGCGAGGGTCAGCACAAAAATTGAGCTTCGCGTGCGTTTTGGCAAGCCTTTCCTGCTGATTTCGGAGCTTTCTCGGCACGTGCCCACAGGAATTGCAGCACACCGGGATGCCGAAGTTTGCCCCGGGGCTTTCCTTTTCCGCCAGAATCAGATCAAAAAAACCGGGAGGTAAAAATATGAAAGCCATCGTGTGCGAGAACTGGGGCGGGCCGGAGCTTTTAAAGCTGCGGGATCTGCCGTCCCCTGTCCCGGGGCCGGGGGAGGTGAAAATTGCCATCCGCGCCGCCGGGATCAATTTCCCCGACTTGCTGATTATTCAAAAGAAATATCAACATCAGCCGCCCTTGCCGTTTACGCCGGGCGCCGAAGTGGCTGGAGAGGTGGTGGCGCTCGGGCCCGGAGTTTCGGACTTGCGCGTGGGCGATCGGGTTTTGGCCGCGTGCTCCACAGGCGGTTTTGCCGAGGAAGTGACGGTGAAAGCCGAGAAATGCATTGTGATCCCGCCGAATGTCGCTTTCGATGTCGCGGCCGCGTTCACGCTTGCCTACGCCACCGGTTGGCACGCCTTGATGGATCGCGGCGAGCTGAAACCCGGCGAAACGGTGTTGGTATTGGGGGCCGGGGGCGGGGTCGGGCTCGCTGCCGTGGAGGTGGCCAAGGCCGCCGGCGCGCGGGTGGTCGCGGCGGCCTCTTCCGAAGAGAAGCTGGCCGTTTGCCGCGCGCACGGCGCCGATGAGACCATCAACTACTCCGAGGAAGATCTTCGCGCCGGCATCGCCCGCACCACCGCAAACCGGGGGCCGGATGTGATTTATGATCCCGTCGGCGGGAAATATGCCGAGCCGGCGTTCCGTTCGATTGCCTGGCGCGGGCGCTACCTTGTGATCGGCTTCGCCAGCGGGGCCATTCCCTCGCTTGCGCTGAATCTGCCGCTGCTGAAGGGTGCCTCCATCGTCGGCGTGCTCTGGGGCGCGTTTGCCCAGCGAGAGCCGGAACGGCACAAGGAGGGCATGCGCACCTTGCTCGCATGGCTTGCGGAAGGAAAGCTGAAGCCGCTGATTTCGCACCGCTATCGCTTGGCGGAGGTGCCGCAGGCTCTGGCCGATATGGCGGCGCGAAAGATCATCGGGAAGACGGTTATGGTGCCGTAAGGGGGAATGATGCAGGATTTTGCCGGCAAAGTGGCCGTGATTACCGGCGCGGCAAGCGGCTTCGGCTGCGAATTCGCGCGGATCGGTGCGGAACTCGGCATGAAGCTCATGCTTGCCGATATCGAGGCCGCGCCGCTTCAAAACGTGGCCGAAGCGCTGCGCGCCAAGGGGGCAGAGGTGGCCACAAGCTCTGTGGATGTCAGCGAGGCCGGCGACGTGGAGCGCCTGGCGCAGGAAACACTGGATACTTACGGCGCGGTGCACCTTTTGTTCAACAATGCGGGCGTCGCCCTGGGCGGTTTGATTTGGGAGAATTCCGCCAAAGACTGGGAATGGGTGCTCGGCGTGAATCTTTTCGGCGTGATTCACGGCATCCGTTGCTTTGTGCCGATCATGCTCGCGCAGAACGAGCCCGCGCATGTGGTCAACACCGCCTCGGTGGCCGGGCTGATTTCACCGCAGCTGATGGGGGTTTACAACGCGAGCAAACACGCGGTGGTGACGATTTCCGAGACCCTCTACCACGACCTCCGGCTCGTGGGGGCGCCGATCGGGGTGACGGTCTTGTGCCCCGCTTTTGTAAATACCGGGATTAAGGATGCCGAGCGCAACCGTCCCGCCAGTTTGCGGAACACCGAGCCCCCCACGGCTTCGCAGCTTGCGGCCGCTGCCGCTTCGCGCAAAGCGGTGGAATCCGGCCGATTGAGCGCGGCCGAGGTGGCCGAGCGCACCTTTGCCGCGATCCGCTCCGGCACGTTTTATTGCATTACCCATCCGCGCATCCTGCCGGCGGTGGAGCGGCGGATGCGGGATATTCTGGAGGGCCGCAACCCGCGCGATCCGTTTGCGGACAAGCCGGAGGTTGCTGTTCAGAAGCTTCCGTGAGCTGCGTGGTTTGCGGCATGAGGGGCATCTTCGTGCCGTGATGATCAACTGCCGGAGAAATGCGCCGAGGGCGGGCTTCCTTTATTCCAGGTAGTTCGTCTCGATCAGCTTGACGACATCGCCGGCGCGCCCGCTCAGCACCGCTTTTGCCGAATAGAGTGCCATGCCGATCACTTGCGAGGCCTCGACCACCGGCGGCATGACGAGTTCCATGCGATTGACCTTGACATCCAAAAGCGCTGGGCCGGGATGCGCAAGGAAGGCAATGACCGCCGCCTCCAGCTCTTCGTTTTTCTCCACCCGCCATCCCTTGAACCCGATCACCTCGGCCAATTTTGCGAAATCAGGGTTTTCGAGATCGGTATAGGCGTTGAGCAGCCCTTCGACCTTCATTTCGAGCTCGACGAAGTCGAGCGAGCCGTTGTTGAAGACCACGATCTTGAGCGGGATTTTCTCCTGCACCGCGGTCAGCAGGTCTCCGAGCAGCATCGCTATGCCGCCGTCACCGCTGAAGGAAATCACCTGCCGGTCGGGGAAGGCTTTCTTCAGGCCGAGAGCTTGAGGCATGGCATTGGCCATGGTGCCGTGCAGCAGGCTCAAGAGGGTTCGGCGTCGCCCGTTTGCGCGAACATGGCGCAGCAGCCAGACCGTCGGGGTTCCGCCGTCCGCGGTGAAGAGCGCATCGGCGTCGGCGTGCTTGTCGAAGAGCCGGGCCAGCTGTTGGGGATGAATAAGGCCGTCTTTGCCGGGACGCTCATGATGCGCGTAATCTTTTTCGGCCTCAGCGTGCTCGCGCAGCCGTGCGTCGAGAAACTCGCGGTTTTGCTGCGTCTTTAACTTGGGTTGCAACGCGTCCAAGGTGGCGGCGATATCTCCGACCACACCAAGCGCGACCGGGTGACGACGACCCAGATGCGTGGGATCGAGATCGATCTGAATCACCTGCGCCCGCTTGGGATAGAACTGCCGCCAGGCGAAATCGCAGCCGAGGAGAACAAGGGTCTCGCACTGGGTGATGGCGTGATAGCCGGCCTTGGAGCCGAAAACGCCGGTCATGCCGACGTTGTAAGGGTTGTCCGGCTCGACGAAGTCCTTCGCCCGTGAGGTATGCACCATCGGCGCTTTCAGCGTCTCGCAAAACCTGACCACCTGCCGCTCGGCCCCTTCGCAACCGGCCCCCGCATAGACCGTGATGCGCCCGCCTTTGTTGAGGAGTGCGGCGATCTGGTCAAGTTCGGCATCGCTCGGGCGGATGATCGGGCGCGGGACGTGCACGCTGTAGGCGGGGCCTTCTTCCACCTCGAGGGCGCTGAGGTCACCGGGCACGATCAGGACCGCCACGCCGCGCTTGGTAAGCGCCGCTTGGGCCGCCAAGGTTGTCAGCCGGCGGGCTTCCGCGGGATTGACAAGCATCTCGCAAAAAACGCTGCAGCTTTGATAGATCGACAGGAAGTCCACCTCCTGCGGAAAGTCGATCCCCAGCTCGTTGGTGTTCACCTGGCTGGCGATCAGGATCACCGGGGCACGGTTCCGATGGCTCTCAAAAATGCCGTTGATGAAGTGGAGGCTGCCCGGGCCGCAACTTCCGGCACAGGCGGTGAGATTGCCGGTCATGTAGGCTTCGGCGCCGGCGGCAAAGGCCCCGGCCTCTTCATGGCGCATGTGGACCCAGGCGATATCGCTGCGGCGAATGGCATCCGTGATATGGTTCAATGTGTCGCCGACTACGCCGTAACAGCGTTTCACCCCTGCTTTCTGCAGGGTCTCGACAATGATTTCCGCAACCTTTCTTTTCGCCATGGAATTCCTCCCCTCGTGACTGACCGGATGATGGGCGAGGCCGTTTTGCTGTTAGTGAAGAACGGACCATGGCCCAGGATGCGGCCGGAATTCGGATATTACCTTTCAGCTTACGACATTTTCGATACATTTTCGATAAAAGAGACCCGAGCTGTTTTCAGCTATTTTCGTCCCGCGGTTAGGTTTGCGTGGGCGGCTCGAGAGCTGCCATGAGTTCCGCCCACTCGCGCTTGCTCAGGCCGCTTTCCGGCTGATCGACGCGTTCGCCTTTCACCATGCGCCGCAAGACGGCAAGCATCGGGGCGGAAAAAGTCACCGCACCGAGAATGTAATCGCGGAAGGCTTGGTAGGTGATCGGCACCCAGGCCGCGACGATGCCCATGATCGCTTCGGCGTAAGCGCGAATTTCATATTGCGCATGCGCCTCCAAGCGCAGGGCCAAAAAGTGCAGCAAATTGTGGAGATCGATCTTCCAATACCATTGCGTATAGGTGTTCAGAGTGAGGTTCATGCGCGCAAGTTCCCGCGCAAGCCCCAGCCGGTTGGGATCGCGCGCGGCGCCCTTCGGTTTTGCAAGGGTGGGCTCCTCGTCTTCGTTCAGCATCTCAAGGTAATGGGCATAGCAGCGCTCGGCATCTTCGCGCAGCAGCGCAAGCACATGTGCGGCTTCCTCACCGCCGAGCACCGCCCCGCGGCCCTGGCGGTTCTCGCGCGATTGCGCCGCCAGATGCTCGGGGGCGGGGATGTAGAACTCGCGATCCAGAATGGAATAGCGTGCGGAATATTCGTTCACGTTCGCGGTGCGATGGCGAATCCACTGCCGGGCAACGAAAATCGGCAATTTCACGTGCAGCTTGATTTCGCACATCTCGAAGGGTGAGGTATGCCGCCGCCGCATGAGATAGCGGATCAGCGCCGCATCCTCGGAAACCCGACGGGTACCCCGCCCGTAGGACACCCGCGCCGCCTGCACGATGGCGCCGTCATCGCCCATATAGTCGATCACGCGCACAAACCCGTGGTCTAAAACCGGGATGGGGCGAAAAAGGATGTCCTCCAAGGCGGGCACGGTCGGGCGGCGCGTTTCCGCACGAGCGGCTTGCTGGGCTTCGATTTCGGCTTGCTGGCTTTCCGTCAATGGCATGGCGGGCTCTCTTCTCTTTGGGTCTGACATTGCCTATATGTCAGATGCCGGCTTCCGGCTATGGCGATAAACGGCGCGTGGCATAGGCGTTGTGGACCCGGGGGCAGTGCCCGGCGCCTCCACCAACGGGGGCGAAACAGGCTCGACACGCGCAGTAAGGACGCGCTTTTCGCCCGGCATGGTTCCGCCGTTATCGGGCCAATTCACAAGTGCCAACGACAACGTGGCGCTCGCTGTTGCTGCGTAAGCAATAAGCGCGGTTCGGGGGGCACCGGGCAACAGAAGCCCCTCAACTCCTCACCTCCGGGCTCCTTTCGGCGCTGCCTGCTTTGCAGATGGCATGCACGGCGCTATGGAAGGGAAGAGCGAGGAACATATGGCCGAGGATCAACCAGAGCTTCCCAAAAGCCTGCTCCCCTACCAGGAGTGGACCGAATCCGCATTGCGCCAGGTGGTGGTGTGGGCGCTTGCCTATGTCGCGAAAAACGGCGGCCTGCCCGGCGGGCATCATTTTTATATCTCGTTCCGGACCGACTATCCCGGCGTCGAGCTGCCGGCGCGGGTGCGCGCCCAATATCCGCATGAGATCACCATCGTCCTGCAACACCAGTTTTGGGACTTGGTGATCGACGAAACCGCCGGGCTGTTTCGCGTTGGGCTTTCCTTCTCCGGGGTGCCGACCACCATCACCGTTCCCTTTGCGGCGATTACGGCCTTTGCCGACCCTCAAGTACAGTACGGCTTGCGTTTTACGGTGCCGAAGCCCGAAGAACTGGTGGCTTCCGCCCCGTCTCTTCCGCAGCCCGAGGTGCCGGCAACGCCGGAGCCGGCAGCGCCCGAGCCGGAGGCCAGCATGCAGCCGGATGCAACCCCTCAAGTCGTGCAGCTTGATGCGTTTCGTCGTCGGCCCACAAAAAAGGACTAGCGAGAGCGGCTTCGCCCGGGAATTTTCAGGCCGAGCCTTTTTTATGCAAGGAATCATGCCATGGATGTAACACCGGCACGCTCGCCGAGTTTTCTTTATTCGCCGATGTTTCCGCTCGGGCCCGATCAAACGCCCTGGCGCAAGCTTTCACTCTCGGGCATTTCCACCTTTGTCTGCGAGGGGCGGAGGGTTTTGCGCATTCAGCCGGAGGCGCTCAGCGAGCTTGCTTTTACCGCGTTCCGCGATGTTTCGCATCTCCTGCGGCCGAGCCATTTGCGGCAACTCCGTGCGATTCTCGATGACCCCGAGGCATCCGCAAATGACCGCTTTGTGGCGCTGGAGTTCTTGAAGAACGCGAATATCGCCGCTGCGGGCGTGCTGCCGATGTGCCAAGATACGGGCACCGCCATCGTCTTCGGTAAAAAAGGCCAGCGCGTTTGGGTTGAAGGCAACGAAGAGGAAGCGCTCTCCCGCGGCGTGTTCCGCACCTATACGGAGACCAATTTGCGCTATTCGCAGATGGCGCCGCTTTCCACATTTGAGGAGGTGAACACCCGGAACAACCTTCCGGTGCAGTTTGATATTATGGCAGCGCCGGGCGAAGAGCACGCCGAGGAATTTCATTTTCTTTTCATTGCGAAAGGCGGGGGATCCGCCAACAAAACATTTCTTTTCCAGGAAACACGCGCGTTGTTGAGCCCGGAAAAGTTGTTGGCGTTTCTTGAAACGAAAATGAAAACGCTGGGAACGTCTGCCTGCCCGCCGTATCATTTGGCAATCGTCATCGGCGGCACCAGCGCCGAGATGACGTTAAAAACCGTGAAACTCGCCTCGTGCCGCTATCTGGATATGCTGCCCACCGCGGGCAGCGCGGCGGGGCATGCGATTCGCGATCTCGATCTTGAAGCAAAGGTTCTGGAGATTTCGCGTCGTTTGGGTATCGGCGCGCAATTCGGCGGCAAATATTTCTGCCACGATGTGCGGGTTATCCGCCTGCCGCGGCATGGCGCATCGCTGCCCATCGGCATCGGTGTTTCCTGCAGCGCGGATCGGCAGATCCTTGCGAAAATCACGCCGGAAGGCGCTTTTCTTGAGCAGCTTGAGACCAATCCCGCGCAGTATTTGCCGGATGTGACCGATCAGGACTTGGGCGGGGAAGTTGTTCAAATCGATCTCAATCGGCCGATGGACGAGATTCGCCGAGAGCTCTCGAAATACCCGGTAAAGACACGTCTTTCCCTAACCGGAACGATGGTGGTGGCGCGCGATATCGCGCATGCGAAACTGAAGGAGCGGCTGGATCGCGGCGAGGGTTTGCCGGATTATATGAAGAATCACCCGGTTTATTATGCAGGGCCGGCAAAAACGCCGCAGGGCTACGCGACAGGCAGCTTCGGCCCAACCACCGCCGGCCGAATGGACAGCTACGTTGCCGAGTTCCAGAAAGCAGGCGGAAGCTTTGTGATGCTGGCGAAAGGCAACCGTTCCGCCGCCGTGCGCGAAGCCTGCAAAACTTACGGCGGATTTTACCTTGGCAGTGTCGGCGGGGCTGCGGCCAGGCTTGCACAGGAGTGCATTCGCAAAGTGGAAGTGCTGGAATACCCCGAGCTTGGCATGGAAGCGATCTGGCGCATTGAAGTGGAAAATTTCCCGGCTTTCATCGTGATCGACGATAAAGGCAACGATTTTTACGACGGGCTTGAATGATATGGGCATCGCCATCGAACGCTTCGACCACATCGTGCTCCATTGTCGAGACGTCGTGGGCACGGCTTTGTGGTACCAGCGCGTGCTCGGCATGGAACGCGAGGAGTTCGACGCAGGGCACGAGCGACGCACCGCGCTGAAGTTCGGCAACCAGAAAATCAATCTGCGGCCGGTTGATGCGGATCCGAAATCCTGGATCACGTCTGCATTTGCAGCCGCTGGATCTGCGGATTTGTGCTTCGTCACCACAATCGGCCCGGAAGAGGTGCAGCAACGCCTGCGCGAATGCGATGTTGCCGTTGAGCTCGGCCCCGTTGCGCGCACCGGGGCGCTCGGCGCGATGATTTCGCTTTATTGCCGCGATCCCGAGGGTAATCTGATCGAGATTGCGAGCTATCACGCCGCCTGAGCCATGAACGCCCCGCACCCGGCAGAGCACGATCCGCTTGCCGATTTCGATTTTTTCTTGCCCCCGGAACGGATTGCGCAACAGCCCGCACGCCCGCGCGATTCGGCGCGGCTGTTAGAAGTCAATCCAAACGGCTTTCGTGATTGGTGCGTGCGCGATCTGCCGAAGCTGCTGCGCCCGGGCGATGTGATGGTGGTCAACGATACGCGCGTGATTCCTGCTCAGCTTTGGGGGCGGCGCGGGCAGGCGCGGATCGGCATCACGCTCGATAGGCCTTTACCGGATGGAAGCTGGCACGTGCTGGTGCGCAATGCGCGGCGAATCCGTGCCGGAGACGTTATCGAATTCCTTCATGTGGAAGGGCTTCTTGGCTTTGTTGTTCGTAGGGATCCGGACGGCACCGCAGTGCTGCGGTTCAACCGCGAAGGCGACGAATTTTCCGCCGCCCTTGCGCAAGCGGGAGCCTTGGCGTTGCCGCCTTATATCAGGCGCCCGCAGGGGCCGTTGCCGGAAGATGCCGAAGACTATCAAACCATCTTCGCCCGCTATGCCGGGGCGGTTGCCGCCCCCACCGCCGGGTTGCATTTCACGCCCGCCTTGCTTGCCGCCATCGAGGCGCGCGGCGTGCGGCGCGTTGCCGTGACGCTTCATGTCGGTGCCGGCACGTTTCTGCCGTTGCGCGAGGGAGATGTCGCAAGTAAGCGCCTTCACGCCGAACGCGGAATAATTGACGAGGCTACTGCCGCAACCATCAATGCCGCACGGGCAGCCGGCGGACGCATTTTGGCGATCGGCACAACCACGCTTCGTCTTTTGGAAACGGCTGCAGACGAAAACGGGTTCGTCACCCCGTTTCACGGCGAGACCGATCTTTTCATTCAACCGGGGTTTCGATTTCGCGTTGTCGACCTGCTTTTGACGAATTTCCACCTTCCGCGCTCCAGCCTTTTCATGCTGGTTTGCGCGTTTGCCGGGCTTCAGCGTATGCATCAAGCCTATTCTTACGCCATTAACAAGAACTATCGGTTTTATTCCTACGGCGACACGAGCCTGCTCTATCGCGCATGACACTCGCTTTTCGCTTGCTTGCCACCGACGGCCTTGCCCGGGCAGGCATTTTGCAAACCGCGCACGGCGAAGTGCAAACCCCCGCTTTTATGCCCGTGGGAACGGCGGGAACGGTCAAAGCCATGACCAGCGATTCCGTGCGCGCCACGGGCACCCAAATGGTTCTGGCCAATGCGTATCATCTCATGTTGCGCCCAGGAGGAGAGAGGATTGCAAGTCTCGGCGGGCTGCACCGGTTCATGGATTGGCCGCAACCGATTCTGACCGATTCCGGCGGATTTCAAGTGATGTCCCTGGCCGATTTCCGCAAGATCGAAGAAGACGGCGTAACGTTTCGTTCCCATATCGACGGCTCCTACCATCGATTGACGCCGGAGCGATCGACGGAAATCCAATACCTGTTGGATGCCACCATCAGCATGGCATTCGACGAATGCACGCCTTACCCCGTTACCTATGAGGGCGCCGCCGCATCGATGCGGCTTTCGATGCGTTGGGCGGAACGCTCGCGCCGGGCTTTCCGCCCTCGCCCGGGCTATGGCCAGTTCGGCATTGTGCAGGGAAGCGTGTTTCCCGAACTCCGGGCCGAATCCGCTTCCTCGCTGGTGCGGATCGGCTTTGAAGGATATGCCATCGGGGGGTTGGCGGTTGGCGAAGGGCAAGAAGCGATGTTTGCCGTGCTCGATACGACCGTGCCGTTATTGCCCTCCGATGCGCCGCGGTATCTCATGGGGGTCGGCACACCCGCGGATCTTCTTGGCGCAGTCTCGCGCGGGGTGGATCTGTTCGATTGCGTCATTCCCACCCGCGGCGGGCGCACCGGGCGGGCTTATACGTCTTTAGGCGTGCTGAACTTGCGCAACGCCCGCCACGCGGCCGATGAGAGGCCGCTTGATCCTTCCTGCGCATGCCCGACGTGCCGGAAATTCAGCCGCGCTTATCTTCATCACCTTTTCAAATGCGCGGAAATGTTGGGACCGATGCTGCTCACCTGGCACAACGTGCATTATTATCAGGCGTTGATGCAGAGCCTGCGCGAGGCCATTCGCGGGCAATCTCTCGCGCAATGCATTGCGGATATCGAAGCCCGCTGGGCGGAGAAAGAAACATGAGCGAACCTTTCCATGCCGATCTGACGCTTCTTGGCAATCGCGCGCCGCTGCCGAAAAGCCCCGAAGAGGCGCGGTTGGAACGCGTGCCGAACCCCGCTCCGGGCAAGCATTATGTCGTCCGCTTTACGTGCCCGGAGTTTACCTCGCTTTGCCCGATTACCGGCCAGCCCGATTTCGCGCATATCGTGATTGATTACATCCCGCAGGAATGGATCCTGGAGAGCAAATCCCTTAAGCTCTTTCTGGCATCGTTTCGCAATCACGGCGCATTTCACGAGGCTTGCACCATGCAGATCGCATCGCGTCTGATGGAAACGCTGCAGCCGTTCTGGCTGCGCATCGGTGGGTATTGGTATCCGCGCGGCGGTATCCCGATCGATGTTTTTTGGCAAAGCGGGGCCCCGCCGGAGAACGTTTGGATTCCCCCGCAAGATGTAGCCTCCTACCGCGGCCGCGGATAGCGGCGCGGATAGAGCGGCTCGGTTCCGTTATGCTTTACTCGGGCGGCTTTGGCGGCGGCGGGCGTGCGGGCACAGCCGGCTGATGAGGGGCATCGGCGACGGGAAGATGCCAGCCGCGGCGAATCGCCAGGAACCGAAGCAAGAAGCAGAAAATGGCCCCGGCAATGGTCGCCACGGTTGATGGAAGCCTCAAGGAAGCGCCGAGCACCACGATAGCTGCACCCGCGAGGGCCGCAACGGCATAAAGATCGGCGCGCAACACCGTGGGAATCTGCGCCAAAAGCAAATCCCGAAACATGCCGCCGCCGATCCCGCTCAGCATGCCGAGGAATGCTGCCATCACAGGATGCAGCCCGAAACCGAGCGCCTTTTGTGTGCCCGTTACCGCGAAGAGGCCCAGCCCCGCAGCATCGAATAAGAGCACCGGGCTACGCAGCCGGTCGATCAGGGAGGGCCGGAAGAAGATGATAAATCCCGCGAGCAAAGAGACCGCCAAATAGCGCCAATCGCGGATGGCCGCCGGCGGCTCGGCGCCGATCAGCACATCGCGCGCAATGCCGCCGGCATTGCCCGTCACATACGAGAGGACCAAGACCCCAAAGAGGTCGAGCCGTTTTTTGGCGGCAGCCGCCGCCCCGCTCAGCGCAAAGACAAAGGTCCCGACCAGATCGAGCACCAGGAGCAGCATATTCATCTCGGAATTCCCACCCCAAACCCAGCGGCGCGCGCTTTACAATTTCGTTGCGGCGCGATCCAAGGCGTTATGGTGCCAGCCGCTCCACCGCCGTGACAACCGAGGCTAGGAGCTTGGTTTTCAGCGCCAGGGCGATGAGCCGGGCAGGCGCGGGTTTATCCTCATGGCCGCAAGGGGTTGGATTCGGCAGGAACCGAAGGAACCTCCGCAGCCGAGCTTACGCCTTGGGGATGGCAAAGCCGGTTGCGTCAAAAGCCTGGAACAAACGCGCTTCGGCCTCTGCCGAAAGCGGCATATTGGGTGGGCGAATATGCTTCCATGCGGGTTCCGACCAATGCCGGGCCAGCAGCGATTTAAGCCCCGCAATAAGCGGCGTTGCCGTCACGGCTTTGCGGATCGCGGAAAGCAAGGCTTGCGCGCTCTCGCCGCGTTCGGTGCCGACGTTGGCGTAGACCTCGGCGTTTACCGCGGAAGAGACATTGGAGGCGGCGCTGATACTGCCTGCTCCGCCGATTTTCAACAAATCATGCAGCGCGCCATCATCGCCGCAATAAACCTCGAAACCGTCGGCGGCGAAGGCTTCCACATAGCCCCGGGTGTTGGCGAAATCACCGCTGCTGTCTTTCACGCCTTTCACCGCGCCGGGGAAAGCGCGCAAAAGCCGCGCGATCAGCCCAGGCGTGATCGGGACAGCGGATTGCGCGGGGAAATGGTAGAGATAGTACGCAAGCCCGGGGCCGACGCGCTCGATTACGGTCGCGAAATACGCGAACAAGCCGTCTTCGCTCGGGTTTTTGTAGAAAAACGGCGGCAGCATCAAAACCCCGCGGCAGCCGAGCTGCAGCGCTTTGCGTGCCAAGAGCACGGTATCGGGAACGGCCGGCGTGCCGACACCGGGAAGAAGCAATTTCGGCGAAATGCCGCGCGCGACCAGCCCTTCCATCAGGCCGATACGCTCTTCCACGCCGAGACTGTTGGCCTCCCCGGTTGTGCCGAGAATAGCCAACCCGTTGCACCCGTTGGCTAAAAGCCAACGGCAGTGGGCTGCCATGCGGTCGAGATCGACGGAGAAGTCCGCCTGCATGGGCGTGAGCACTGCCACGTTCACGCCGCCGAAGAGTGCGTTTCTCATCATGGCCGAGAAATCCCCCGATAGCGCCGCGGCCGAGGATCACGGCCCGGCCAAGCGGCAATGTGATCTTCCAACGCGCCGGCTTCTTGCTCGCTTATCGCCCGCCCGCGCACGGAAACACCGGCCCGATGCACGCTTTCCGGATCCCCGGAAACCAGCTTGTGCCACCAAGGCAGGTCTTTGCCTTCCGCCAAGCGCCGATAGGCGCAGGAGGGCGGCAGCCAGTCAAGCTCCGCAATCGTGTCAGGCGTAAGCTCCACGCAATCCGGCACGCGCCGGCATCGGTTCGCGTAATCCGTGCAGCGGCAAGAGTGAAGATCAAGCAAGCGGCAGGCAACTTTGGTAAAGGCAAGCGCCTCCGTGTCCGGGTCGCGCAGCTTGTGCAAGCAGCAACGGCCGCAGCCGTCGCAAAGCGACTCCCACTCCTCCGCCGACATTTCATGCAGCTTTTTGGATTTCCAGAACGAAGCCGCCATGAGCGGCAGGTTACTCCGTTTCTCTCCTCCCCCAAAAGGGTTTCTGCAAGAGGGGCGCTGCTAATGCTGCGGCTGCAGCGGGGTTGGCAAATTCTCCTGCTGGACTTGACCGCGCGGGGCGGAGGCTTGGGCCGGAGGGGCGGGAGGCGTCGGAATTTGGTTTTGATCCTCCGGGGTGGGCGTGGGGGCGGTCGGTTTCGCGCCAAGGCGGCCCAATGTTGCGCGCAAGGGATTCGCCCCGGGGTTATGGACTTGCATGAGCATCACGATATCCCGCGCGCCGACGGGTTTTCCGTAATATTTCTCATTCCAGCTGCTGCGGGAGGAGAAAATACTGCCGTTAAGGGAAATACCGGCATAGAGGCCGCGGGTTTTGGCAAAGGCGACGATATCGGCGCGCAACGCGGCCGTGGTGGCACCTTCCACGCCGGCGCCAAGGACCACAAAACTCACCGAGGCGTCGGCACCGACTTTGAATTGGCTGTTGAGGATGGCATTAAGCCCTCTCTCGGTGAGAATCATGAGGATGATTTCGGCATCCTGAATGCCGATCTGCAGGCCGAAACTCGCGCTTCCCATGGTATAAAAAGCGGGATCGGACCAAGAGCCGGCGCCATCGCGGGCGGTCAAGACACAATCGCCCCCTGCCCCACCTATGAAAAAGCCGGCGCGGAACACCCGCGGGCAAATCATCACGGCTTTGGCCTGCCGCAACATATCGATTCGGTCCTTGTTCGACTGCGGATCCTGGCCGATCATTTCTTCCAACGTGAGCGTGGCGCGATCGACAAGCGCTTGCTGCTCTTCTTGAGCGTGCGCAGCGAGCGGCAAGAGCGCGAGCACGAAAATGGCGAGGATCCTCGGCAGCATGGTCTTCCTCCTTTCGGGGTTAGGCCGGCTCTCTGGCGCTACATGCCCGGATTCTGCAAAGGCTGCGCCTGCACAGGGGGCGGGACGGCACCGGCTGGCTCACTGGGCTGCTGCAGCCATTCCTTGAGGTTGTGACGCACCTGATACTCGAATTCCACATTCATATCGTCCATCAGCCCCTTGGTCAGCTGATAAAGCAGAGGACGGAGAGCGGCATCGCTCGAATCTTCCGGCGAATAGGTGGTCGTGCGCGCGGCCCTGGCTTCCGCAAAGCCGACCCGCGTGCCGGAGTCGGTGTAAATATCAAGCTCTACGGCCGCGTGGGCGGAAAGAACGCTTTCGCCCTTGCGCAGGGATGCGTCTTGAATTTTAAACACCGCGCGCGACGAGGTGCCGGCCGCAACGAGTCGATCTTGCGCCATCCGCCGCAAGGCGTCCAAAGGCCGGGCGGGCGAGAGCCAACTGACATCATCCTCGCTTGGGGTCCAATCATCCTCGATCTCGATTTTGGCGACATTGAGGTAGAGGTGCGTCAGATAGGAATAGGAAAGCGGCGGAAAACTCTGAGGCCCGGGCGCGTTTTCCTCGGAGCACGCGGGCGCCAAAAGCAGCGCGATCGCGCAAAGGACTGACCTAACGTTCACCGGCATTGGGCCTCCTTTTCTGGAGCAAGACTGCGCCGCAACTGCCCCGGGAAGGCCGCTTTGGTCAACTCCTCTGATTTCACCGCCACTCACCGGGACGTGCGCCCGCGCAGTCGCTCACGCGCAAAGCGGAAATCCACATTGCAAAATTCGCACGTCATGACAATTTCGCCCGCCTCTGTGCGCATTTCGTCCAGCTCCTCGGGGCGGAACGACTCGAGAATATCCGCAAGTCGTGCGCGCGAACACCGGCAACCGAAGGCAAGCGCACGCGGTTGCGCCACGCTCACGCCCTCGGCGTGGAAAAGCCGATAAAGCAACCGCTCCGGCGCGAGCCCTTCGTCCAAAAGCTCCGACTCGGTGAGAGTTTCGGCAAGCAGCGTGGCCCGACGCCAGCTTTCTTCTTCGCTCTCAATATCGCGCAGGGCGCCGCTTTCTCTCGGCAGCGGAATGCGCTCCAGAATAAGCGCCCCCGCTCTCCAGCCGGCCTCGCCCCGAGCCGCGGCAAGGCGCACCAAGCTTTTGATCTGCTCGCTGGCGCGAAAATAAGCCCCTGCCATCTCGGCAAGGCTTTCGCCTTCGATGGCAACGATGCCTTGGTAAGGTTCACGCTCGGCCCTTTGAACCACGCTGAAAGCCAGATAGCCGTTGCCCAGCAAGGCGGCGGCGCTCGGGTTGGGGTTCGTTGCCAGCAAGCTCTCCAACGCCTCGCGGTTCAGCCGCGCATAGCCGCGCAAGGCGCCGTGCTCGGTGCAGTCGGCCAGCAAAAGGCGTACCGGCCCGTCTCCCCGCGCTTGCACACTAAAGGAGCCGCGAAATTTCAACGCGCTCGCAAGGCCTGCGGCCAGAGCCAGCGCTTCCCCGGCAAGCCGTGCAACCGGTTCGGGATAATCGTGCCGCGTGAGCAGCGCGTCCGCCAGCACGCCAAGCCGCACCAGCCGTCCGCGCACGGCACGATGCGGAAGATGAAAGGGCAGGACGGCGCGGGCGACGACCAGATCGGGCACATCCGGGCGCCCGCGGTCGAGAAATTCGGGAAGATCAGACATGGGCAACCATATAGGCGAGCTCCGGGTTGCGCACTACTGCCGAACCCGCTGCGAAAGCCCGCCACGCTTCTGTATTTTTGCCGTCGTCATGGCTCTTGAGGCGTTTCTTCTCTGCTTAGGCCCGTTGCTTTCTCCCGCACTGCGGCCGCTTGCCTCGGCACCGACAAAAAGGGGGCTTTTGCCGGCAGATCATCCTCAAGGGTTTCACGGCAAATGACCGCGCGGGGCTCCGCGAGCGAGCGCCAGAGGCCCAAAGGATCCATGCCCCAACGCAGCAAATACCCTGCCACCATCAGCACAATGCGCGTGATGTCGGAGACGGGGCGAAAATGGCTTTTGCGCGCAAGCTGGTGGCCGTAAATCGGCGCAATGGGAACGGCCAGCGTGCGAAAACCCAAGCGGCCGCCGACGATCAGGATTTCACTCTCAAAACCGAAGCCACGGGAGAGTGCGCTTCCGCAGCCGATCTGCCGAAGAAATTCGGCAGGATAGACGCGGAGCCCGCTTTGGGTGTCGTCAATCGGCCAGCCGGCCGCCCAGGAGACCCAAAAATCCGCCACGCGGTTGGCAATGTAGCGAACCGGCGGCATGGCGTGCCGCGCCGCGCGACGTGAGCCGATGACAATGCGCTCGGGCCATAGGGCAGCGCACGCAAACAGCAGGGAAAGATCGGCCGGCTGGTGCTGGCCGTCGCCATCAAGGGTTGCCACACCCGCCGCGCCGGCGGCCAAAGCGCGCGCGAAGCCCGTTGCCAAGGCCGCGCCTTTGCCTTGGTTGCTCCGATGGCGCACGACTTCGGCGCCGCTTGCTGCCGCCAGCGCGGCCGTTCGGTCCGTGGAGCCGTCATCCACCACCACGACATGCGGGGCTTCCGGCAAAGCGCGACAGGCTTGCACGATGCCGGCGATTGTCGCCTCTTCCTGAAAAGCGGGGATCACCACCGCCCAACGCGGGGTGATAGGCGCGGCCTTTGGATTCTGCCGTGGAGCGGCAGAATCCAAGGGGGGTTCGCCCGCAGTCTCATCCATGGCCTAGCTGTTCGGCCCGCGTTCCATGGACACCGGCTGCCAGCGCCGCAGGCCGCTTTGCGGCAACACCGAGGGATTGACGCAAGCCTCAGGCCAACGCCCCGAGAGCACGAGAGCAAGCTCCCGCCCCACCCGGCGCTTGCGGGCCGGGTCGAACCGCGCAGACGCAGAAGCGACATGGGCGGTGAGCGTCACGTTGTCCATTTTCAAAAGCGGGTTGTTATGGCCGGGCGGCTCGGTCTCCAGCACGTCCAAAGCGGCGCCGGCGATCCAGCCTTCCTGCAAGGCCTTGATCAGCGCCTGCTCATCCACCGTGCTGCCGCGCCCGGTGTTGATGAACAGCGCGGTCGGCTTCATCCGGCGGAAATGCTCTTCGCGCAGCATGTGGTGAGTCTCCGCCCCGCCGGGCGCGTGCATGGAAACGAAATCCGATCGTTCCAAAAGCTCTTCGAGGCTGACCGGTTCCACCCCAAGGGAGGTCATCAGCACCTCTTCGATATAAGGATCGTAGGCCAAGAGCCTGAGCCCGAAGGGCTTGGCCCGTAGGGCGGTGGCGCGCGCCACGTGGCCGAACGCGATGAAGCCGAGGGTTAGCCCGAACAAGCGGGGAATCTTGTAGAGCGCCGGCCGACCTTCTTTCCAGCGCCCTTCCCGCACCATCCGATCCTGCTGCACCAGCTGCCGAAACCCTGCCAAGAGCAGGGTCATCGCATGATCGGCCACTTCATCAATGAAAGTATCGGGGCAGTTGGTGACAGGAATACCGCGGGCGGTGGCGGCGGCAACATCCACCGTATCGACGCCGACGCTGCCCAGCGCAATCACCTTACACCGCTCGAGGGCGTCAATGATGCGTTTGCTGATGGGGATCACCTTGGCATAGAGCGCATCCGCATCGCGCGCACCGGCGATGAATGCGTCTTCACTATCCGCAGGAACTTCGACGATCTCGGCATCGAGCCCTCGGAGCGGCTCTTTCTCATAGGCATAATTGTCCTTGCCGAGAGAAGCCGACAGAACCGGAGTTACAATTTTGAATCGAGCCATCTTCTCCCTCCCTATTTGATGGGTTTTGATTCGTTTGCGCGCCGAGGCCACATAACAACCAAACTGCGCCGCATCGCCATATCGTTTAAACCGTAAATTGCTCAGCGATGATACGCTCGGAAAGAGCCTGATCGGGATCGAAGAGCACGCGCATCGTGATGCTTTTATCCTGATGGATCGCCACCGAGATCACGTCGCGCACTTCGGTAAAATCGGCCACCGCCGCAACAGGGCGTTTTTCGGGCTCCAGCACTTCGATCAAGACATCGGCATTGCCGGGCAAGAGCGCTCCGCGCCAGCGGCGCGGGCGGAACGGCGAAATCGGCGTAATAGGAAGCAAATCGGCCGAAAGCGGCACGATGGGGCCGTAAGCGGAAAGGTTATAGGCCGTCGAGCCGGCCGGCGTGGAGACCAAGACCCCGTCGCAGATCAGCTCGGGAAGCCGCACGCGGCCATCCACCGAGATGCGCAGCTTGGCCGCCTGACGCAGCTCCCGAAGCAGCGAGACCTCATTGAACGCCAGAGCCTCTTCCACCGCGCCGCCCATCGTGACCACATGCATGCGCAAGGGATGCAGCTCCGCCGCCTGCGCCTGAGCAATGCGGCGCGGCAAATCTTCCTCGTTATACGCGTTCATGAGAAACCCGACGGAGCCGCAATTCATTCCGTATACCGGAAGATTGCGGCCGAGCAATTTGTGCAGGGTTTCCAGCATGAACCCGTCGCCGCCGAGGGCCACCGCGACTTCCGCTTCCGAAAGCGGTGCATCGCCGTAACGCGCCGCCAGCCGCTCGCGGTTGGCTTGCGCAAGCGGGGTTTCCGCCGCCAAAAAGGCGATCCGCTTCGGTTCCGGACCGCTCAAAGCAATTTCCGATCGAAAACCGGCCGCGCCGCCAGCATCGGCATATCCGCCCGCACGCGCTCCGTGCGGGCGGGATCCAGGCGCGCGCTTGCCCATCCCACCCCGTCGGAGGCCTGCGCCACGACCATCCCCCAGGGATCACAAATCAGCGAGTGGCCGAATGTATAGCGCGCCTCGCCGCGCTCGAAGTGCCGCCCCCAAGTGGCAGGAGCGGCAAACCAACATTGCGTTTCGATGGCCCGTGCGCGCAGCAGCACTTCCCAATGGTCCTTGCCCGTCTGCAACGTGAAGGCCGAGGGCAGCACGATCAATTCCGCCCCGGCGCGGCGCAAAGCAAAAAACAGCTCCGGGAAACGGAGATCATAGCAAATGGCAAGCCCCACCCGGATGCCGCCGACATCGCACGTCACGATGGTATCGCCGGAGGCGTAGGTGTTGCTCTCCCGATAGCCTGTGCCGTCAGGGCCGACAATGTCGAACAAATGCAGCTTGCGGTAGCGGGCAATCTCTTGTCCCTCGGGATTGAAGACCACCGTCGTATTAAAGAGTTTTTCGCCGGCGAGCTCGGCCAGCGAGCCGCCATGCAGATAAACACGGTGGCTTCGCGCCATCCGGCGCAGAAACTCATAGGCTTCGCCTCCGGCGCCGTTGGTTCCCGGTGGAGGAAGAATTTCCGCCTCGCGGAATTTGGTTGCGCGATCCCCGCCCAAACAGGTCCACATCTCTGGAAGAGCGAGAAATTCCGGGTGATCTTCCCGCACCGCTTGGCCGATCAGCCGCTCGGCCTGGACGATATTGGCGCTTTTCTCGGCGCCCGGGTTCATCTGCACGACGGTGATCCGCATGGCTCTCCTCCCGTAAGACGCTCAGCGTGGGCCGCCCAACCGAGGTTCGATCCGAGTTTGCTGCGGCGCTTCCTCCTTCGGACGCGCGCGGAGAGGCTGGCTGTCCGGAGCCCTTCGCGCGGAAACGGCTGGCGCGGGGGGAATTGGGGGACGTGCCGAGGGCCGCTCATCATCCAACTGGGGCGGCTTTATATAGCTCATCATCAGCTCATCGTCTTCCGCTTCTGCCGTCCGGCGCAAAGGCTCGGGCAAACGAAGGACAAGGCTCCGAATTTCGCCCTGAATTTCATCGAGTCGCATCTCGATCGCGTCGAGCCGACCTTTGAGGCCGATGACACTGAAGGGCATGATCAAGAACGCGAGCAGGTAAAGGAGCCCGGCAAGAAGGAGAAGAACAGGGATCCACCAAGGAAGCCACGGAGGCAGCGCAAACGGCAGCGTCATACTCAAAGCTTAGCATCCTTTATGCAAGGCGCGATGCCAGATCCTTACGCCAAATCCTTTCCCGAAGCAGGCCGACTTGCAAGCCTAGATTGCCACACGCACGCCGACCTCTACCACCCGGTCCGGCGGGATGCGGAAAAATTCGGTGGCCGAGGCGGCATTGCGTGCCAGAACCAGGAACAACCACATCTGCCAAAGCGGCATTTTCGGCATCATGGCCGGCACAATGGTTTCACGGCCGAGGAAGTAGCTGGCCTGCATGGGATCAAACGGAACCCCCTTTTCGTTGAGCGCCTGCAAAGCGCGGGGAATGTTCGGGCTTTCGGTAAAGCCGTAACGCAGGATCACACGGTGAATACCGGGGGCGAGCTCTTCCACTTCGGCGCGTTGCTCTTCCGGGACTTCCGGTTCGTCCACCGTCGTCACCGTTACAAACAGGACGCGCTCATGCAGCACCTTGTTATGTTTGAGATTATGCAAGAGCGCATTCGGCACGTAATCCGGATTACCCGTGAGAAACACCGCAATGCCGGGCACGCGCACAATGCGCGATTGCGGCAGCCGCGCCAAAAAAGAGTTGAGCGGCAAGCTTTCTTGGCGCCAACGCGCAAATAACAACTCCCGCCCGCGATGCCAGGTTGTCATGAGCGCGATCAATGCAAGGCCGATGACGATCGGCACCCAGCCGCCTTCCACCAGCTTGAGCGTGTTGGCGGAGAAGAAAACCAAGTCCAGCAGCAGGAAAAATCCGAAGGCCATGGCGACTTGTAAGCGCGACCAATGAAACTGATGGCGGAAGACAACAACTGCCAGAAGATTGGTGCAGAGAAATGTTCCCGTCACCGCAATGCCATAGGCCGAAGCAAGACTATCGCTGGTTTTGAATGCCAGCACCAGAATCACGACGGCGATCGCCAACGCCCCCGTGACCTGCGGAATATAGATTTGCCCCTCTTCCGTCTCACCCGTATGCCGCACCGTCAGGCGGGGAAAGTAGCCGAGCTGCGTGCATTGGCGAGAAATCGAATACGCCCCCGAAATAACGGCCTGGCTTGCGATCACCGTTGCCACGGTCGCAAGCACGACCAGCGGCAATTGAAGCGAGCGGGGAGCCAAAAGGTAAAACGGGTTTGCGATGGCTTGCGCATCGCCCATCATCAGGGCGGCTTGTCCGAAGTAGTTCAGCACCAACGACGGAAAGACAAAAGCAAGCCATGCCACCTTAATCGGGCGGGCACCGAAATGTCCCATATCGGCATACAGGGCCTCGGCCCCCGTAACCGCCAAAACCACCGATCCGAGCACGACAAAGCTGAGCCACGGATCGCGCATGGAAACCGCCGCGGCGTAATGCGGTGAGAGCGCGGCCAACACGAACGGATGTTGCACGATCGAAAGCAAACCCAAAACGCCGATCACCGCAAACCACACCACCATGATAGGGCCGAACAGACGGCCGACACGCTCGGAGCCGCGCGACTGCATGAGAAAGAGACCGATAATCACCACAACCGAAATGGGCAGAACATAATGCTGCAGCTCCGGCGCCGAGACTTCCAAGCCCTCAACGGCCGAGAGTACCGAAATTGCCGGCGTGATGACGCCGTCGCCCAAAAACAGGCTCGCCCCCACAACACCGATCAGCGCCACAATCCGGCGCGCGTGGCGCGAACGGACGACACGTTGCGCAAGAGCCATCAAGGCCAAAATGCCGCCTTCGCCGCGGTTGTGTGCGCGCATGATCAAGAGTACGTATTTTATAGTAACGGTCAGCACCAGCGCCCAGAAAATCAGCGAACAAATGCCCAAAATTTCGATGTTGCCGATGCCATGTTCGCGGAAATGTTCCAGGCTGACCTTGACCGCATACAACGGACTCGTACCGATATCGCCGTAGACGACGCCGAGAACGGCAACCAAAACGCCAAGCCGAGGCATGGTTTGCCCCGGTAGGGTACGTGCAGTGGTAACGGACATCCGCTGTTCCTTTTATTGATTCCGGCTACGCTGGTGGTGGGCTTTCCGCATGCAATGCCCCAGTGAAACCGGCTGCCCGCATACGCCTGTGGCCGGAGCATCGCAAGACCGGCCGGGTTGGCGCGCTAAACACGGGCGCCGAAGATCGCCGTTCCCAGGCGCACATGCGTGGCGCCGCAAGCGATGGCAACCTCGAAATCGGCCGACATCCCCATCGACAAGACCGAAAGCCCGTGTCGCGCTGCGCATGCGGCAAGCCAGAGAAAATGAGGCCTGGGGTCTTCCTGCAACGGCGGAATGCACATCAGCCCGGTCACCAATGGCCCGAACCGTTTTTTGCAAGCCTCGATGAAGGCATCGGCCTCGGCCCGCAGCACGCCGGCCTTCTGGGGTTCGTCGCCGACATTCACCTGCACGAGCAGTTGCGGCAGCCGCCCCTCTTTCTCCGCTGCACGGGCAAGGGCGTCAGAAAGCCGGGGGCGATCGAGGGTCTCGATCACGTCGGCGAGAGCGACAGCCTCGCGTGCTTTGTTGGTTTGCAAAGGCCCGATCAGGTGCAGCCGCAGGTCGGGCCAGGTTGCCTTAAGAGGCGGAAATTTCCCTGCCGCCTCCTGCACCCGATTCTCGCCAAAAAGCCGCTGGCCCGCCCGCAACGCCGCTTCCACCGCCGCCGCCGGCTTGGTTTTGGTCACCGCAACCAGATGAACATCTTCCGCCCGGCGCCCGGCCGCACGGGCAGCCGCCTCGATCCGCGCCCGCACTTGCGCCAGATTAGCAGCGATATCCGGGGAAGCTTCGATCATGGACGCCAAATTCCGCACCTGGGCAGCCGCCGTCAAGGCACACCGGAAAAAGAGACGCGCCGGCAGGCAAGGGCTAGGCTGTGCTCCCTTGCCGCCGCTTTGGCTTTTTACGGATGCCGAGCGCTTGCCGAATCCGCTCCCGCCCGCGGCTTTGCTTCCGAAGGGGCTTTCGGGCGTCATCCTGCGTGAGCCGAACGCTGCCGTGCGCGCACAATTGGCCCGTGCGCTGGCCCCGCTGTGCCGGGCCCGACATATCGTTCTGGTAATCGCGCAGGATGCTCGGCTCGCGCTCTCCTTGCACGCGGGGCTGCATCTGAGCCGGGGGGAAATCAGCCTGCTCGGGCGGAAAGTGAGATTCCGCACCTCTTCTGCGCATAATGCGCGGGAATTAAGACGCGCTTATCAAGCAGGAGCCTGCATGGCGTTCCTCTCGCCGCTCTTTCCGACGGCAAGCCATCCGGGCGCGAGCGCCCTGGGGCCGCTCAAATGGGCCAAGCTGGCCCGGAATGCGCGTCTGCCTCTGGCGGCATTGGGCGGGATTTCCGGGCAAAACCTTCGCCGGGTGCCGCGGATGGCGGTGGCAATCGGCGGAATTGGTTCTTTCGCGGCCCTTGCCGGGCTTGGCTCCGGGAAGCAGGCAAGTTAGAGAACGTCTTTAATCTCGCGCCGCTTGTCTCGGGCGCATGCAATGTTGTCATAGCGGTCTTGTCGCACCATGGGTTCACGCTCGGTTATTGCTGTTTTGCTTTTGAGCCTCCTCGCCGGCCTTTCAGGCTGCGGCAGCTCTCATAGCGCTTCGGGGGTCTCCGGCTCCGGAGAGGCGAAGGCAGGGGTCGGGGTGAATGCCTATCTCTGGCGAGCGGCACTGGATACGCTTTCCTTTATGCCGCTCGCGTCTGCGGATCCGTTCGCGGGGGTGATTGTCACCGATTGGTGGCAGCCGCAGGGCTCGCCGGATGAGCGGTTTCGCGCCACGGTCTATGTGCTCGGCACCCAGCTTCGCTCGGACGGCATTCGTGTCACGATCTTCCGCCAAGTGCGCAATGAGAACGGGCAATGGGTGGATGCTCCGGTGAACCGCACCGTAACCGGCGATATCGAAAACAAGGTGCTTGCCCGTGCGCGTGAGTTGCGCGCCGAAGAGGCACGGAGTTAAAGGGACCTTCTGCACCGAAGTCTTGCAAGCTCAAAAATTACTTTGTCCGTAAGGCCCAGCATGGATCAACCTGCTTCCGAACGCCCGGTTTCTGCCGCTTCCGCCGCCGAAGAGCAGCTTACTTACGACTTTCGCACCGCAGAGCCTCATTGGCAGCGGGTGTGGGAAGAGCACGGGTGCTTCGCCGTCCCCGACGTGCCGCACGATGGAAGGCCCAAATACTACGTTTTGGAAATGTTTCCGTATCCGAGCGGAAAAATTCATATGGGCCATGTGCGGAATTACACCTTGGGCGATGTCTTGGCCCGATACAAGCGTGCGCGCGGCTTTACGGTGCTTCACCCCATGGGTTGGGATGCATTTGGCTTGCCGGCGGAAAACGCGGCGCGCGAACGCAACATTCACCCCAAGCAATGGACCTTTGAAAACATCGCCGCCATGCGCAGCGAACTGAAACGCATGGGGTTTTCGATCGATTGGCGGCGCGAATTCGCCACCTGTGAGCCGAGCTACTACGGCCACCAGCAGAAATTGTTCCTCGACTTTCTGCGCGCGGGCTTTGTCGAACGACGGGAAAGCTGGGTGAACTGGGACCCCGTGGACAATACCGTACTCGCCAATGAACAGGTCATCGACGGGCGCGGCTGGCGTTCCGGCGCGCCGGTTGAGCGACGCAAGCTTGCGCAATGGTTTTTGCGGATCACCAAATTCGCGCCGGAATTGTTGAAAGCCCTCGACGAGCTGGTGCGCTGGCCGGAACGCGTCCGCGTGATGCAGGCGAAATGGATCGGCTACAGCGAAGGTGCCCGCTTGCGCTTTGCTTTGACCAAACCCGAGGGTTCCATTTCCGAAGTGGAAGTCTTCACCACCCGGCCGGATACGCTTTTCGGCATGTCATTCCTGGCGCTTGCCCCCGAACACCCCTTGGCCGCCCTGGTGGCGGCACGGGATCCGAACGCAGCCGCCTTCATTGCCGAATGCCAGCGCCTGGGCACCAGCGAGGCCGTAATCGAAACGGCCGAAAAACGCGGTTATGACACGGGGTTGCGGGTACGACACCCGTTTTTGCCGGATCAAACTTTCCCGGTTTGGATCGCCAATTTCGTGTTGATGGAATACGGCACCGGAGCCATTTTCGGCTGCCCCGCGCATGATCAGCGCGATTTGGAATTCGCGCGCGCGTACGGCCTGCCCGTGCTTCCCGTCGTTCTACCGCCTGAGAAAGATGCCTCGGAGTTTGTTATCGGTACAGAGGCCTATGACGGGCCGGGAACGATGATCAATTCCGGCTTTATGAACGGTCTTGACGTGGAAGCCGCAAAGCGCGCCGCCATTGCCGAGCTTGAGAGGCTCGGCATCGGCAAAAAGGAAATCAACTGGCGCTTGCGCGATTGGGGCGTGAGCCGCCAACGCTATTGGGGTTGCCCGATCCCCATCATCCACTGCCCGCAGTGCGGTGTCGTGCCGGTTCCCGAAAAAGATCTCCCCGTCTTGCTTCCCGAAGATGTGCGGTTCGACCTGCCCGGCAACCCGCTTGCGCATCATCCCTCTTGGCAAGACGTTGCCTGCCCGCACTGCGGCGGTCCGGCCAAACGGGAAACCGACACGCTGGATACGTTCGTCGATAGCTCGTGGTATTTTGCCCGGTTTTGCAGCCCGCATGCGAACACGCCGGTTGACCGCGCAGCGGTCGATTTCTGGTTGCCGGTGGACCAATACATCGGCGGAATTGAGCACGCGATCCTGCACCTGCTCTATTCGCGATTTTTCACCCGCGCCATGCGTGCCTGCGGCTATCTGAAGATCGATGAGCCGTTCACGGGCCTCTTCACGCAAGGCATGGTTACGCATGAAAGCTATCGCGGCGCGGACGGCCGCTGGCTTTACCCAGATGAAGTGGAGCGCAAGCCCGACGGCAGCCTGGTGCATCGGCAAACCGGCGAGCCGGTCACCGCAGGGCGCGTGGAAGCCATGTCGAAATCCAAGCGCAACACGGTTGACCCCGATGCCATTGTCGCGCGCTATGGGGCTGATACCGCCCGCTGGTTTATTTTGGCCGACAACCCTCCCGAGCGCGATATGGAATGGACCGAAGCCGGCGTGCAGGGCGCACACCGCTTCATTCAACGCCTCTTTCGCTTGGCAAAAAGCATCGCGGCCCAATGTCCCCCCGATCTTGCCAAACCGCAAACATTTTCCAAAGAAGCGCTCAACCTACGGCGCACAACCCACCGCACCATCGTTGCGGTGACCCAGGCCATTGAAGATTTTGGGTTCAACATCGCGGTGGCGCGTATTCACGAATTGGCCAATGCCATCGCGGAAGCGGAACGCATCCGTAACGTGGACGAGGCGGCCGGCCTGAATTGGGCAAAACGCGAGGCGATCGAAACGCTCACGCGGCTCGCGGCACCGATGATGCCGCACCTTGCGGAGGAAATGCACGCGCTGCTTTGCCCCGGCGCCGGGCTTCTTGCCGAAAAAGAATGGCCGGAGGCGGAGGCGGCGCTTGCGCAGCCCGTCACCGTGACCATTGCTGTGCAAGTGATGGGCCGGCTGCGCGGCACGATCGAGGTTCCCCCCGGAACAGACCGGGCGGAGGTGCTCGCGGCCGCGGAGGCAGAGCCGAATGTGGCGCGCCAACTTGCCGGCAAGCAGATCGTCAAGCGCATTTATGTGCCGGACCGTATTGTCAATTTCGTCGTCTCCGATTAGCAATTTCCCATGCAGAGAGGGCCAGCAAGAGGTTTGCCGAGGCGCGGCATCTTGGCATTCGCCGCTTCCTTTGCGGTGGCCGGCTGCGGTTTTCACCCTCTCTATGCGCCGGCGGCGGATGGCGAATCTTCCCCGGCGGTTCAGCAGCTTGCCGAAATTACGGTAGCACGAATCCCGGATCGGCCCGGCCAACTTCTGCGTCAGGCTTTGATCGAGCGTTTTGAACGCGCCGGGGTGGCTGTGGCGCATCGCTATGATCTGGAAGTGGTTCTGGGCTATGGCGAGGAAGGAATCGCGATCCAGCCGGATACGTCCACCACCTATCAGCGGGTTGTTGCCAATGCGGCGTGGACCTTGCGCGCGCAGGACCCAACGCGCACGATACTTGCCACCGGCAAGGCGCGGGCCATCGACGGATATAACTGGATCAACGAGCAATTTTTCCAGGCGGCTTTGGAAGAGGAGCTGGTGCATCGGCGTCTGGCCGAGCAAATTGCCGACCAAATTACTTGGCAGCTTGCCGCTTACTTCACCAAGCACAAGGCCACGGCCTAAAGCCGATCATGAAAATCGACCCCCGCAAGGTGGAAGAGACGCTATCCGCGCCTGAAAAGTTTCGCCTTATTTTGCTTTATGGGGATGACCTCGGGCTCATTCGCGAACGCGCCGAGCGGGTCAGCATGGCGGTTGTCGGCGCCCGCGAAGACCCGTTCCGCATTGCCGAGATCGCTGCCGGCCAGTTTGGGGAAATTCCCGCCGAGATGGCGGCGCTTTCGCTGACGGGGGGACGGCGCGTGGTGCGCGTGCGCGAGGCGAGCGATGCCGCAACCTCGGCCGTGCAAGAAGCGCTGGCCGGGCCGGGCGAAGCGCTTTTGCTGCTGGAAGCGCCGGGGCTTGCCGCCCGTTCCCGGCTCCGTGCGCTTGCCGAGCGCGCCGCCGATGCCGCTGCGATCGGCTGCTATCAGGAAACCGGCCGGGCGCTTATGCAGACAATTTCCGCCGTTCTTAACGAATTCGGCGTAACCGCCACCGAGGAAGCGCGGGCGTGGCTCGCTTCGCATCTCGGCGCCGATCACGCCGCCACTCGGCGCGAGCTGGAAAAACTTGCGCTCTTTGCAAACCGCGGCGAGACGATTGACATTGCCGCCGCGGAGGCCTGTGTCGGAGACTTCGCCGGCCTTTCGCTGGAGGATGCATTATTTGCCGCAACTTGCGGCGATCTTGCGGAGACGGACCGGGCGCTGGAGCTGGCCTTGGCCGAAGGCTCCAGCCCGGTTTCGGTGGTGCGTGCCGCGCTTTCGCATCTGCAAAGGCTGCTTGCGATCAAGCTCGCCGTTGCGGAGGGCGCGAGCGAAACCGAGGCCATGAACGCCCTGCGCCCTCCGGTCTTCTTCCGCCGCCAGGCCGCCTTCCGCCAAGCGCTTTCGCTTTGGTCGCAAGCAATGCTCGAGACCGCTGCACAAGGGCTGTGGGAGGCAGAACGCGCATGCAAGCAAACCGGCCAGCCGGCGGAACTCATTTGCCGCCGCGCGATTCTGGCGTTGGCGCAGCGCGCCGCACAGGCCAAGCAACGGCGTTAGTACCGGCGCTTGGCGCTCAGCGCTTACTTGCGGCCAAACATGCGCGCGAAATCGGCGGCTCCGAATTTTAGGTAAGTGGGCCGCCCGTGGCTGCAGGTCGCGGCGCGGGGCGAGCGTTCCATGGTGCGCAGAAGCGCCGACATTTCCTCCAGAGAGAGGCGCCTGCCGGCCCGAATACTGCCGTGGCAGGCCATCCGCGCGATCACCGCATCCAGCCGCGCGGCCAGCGCCGTCGCTTCTCCCCATTCGGCCAGCTCCTCGGCGATATCGCGGAGCAGCGGCGCGGGTTCTACGCCGGAAAGCGGCGCCGGGAGCGCACGCACCAGAATGGCCCCGATGCCGAAGGCTTCGATCTCCAACCCGAGTTGGGAGAGCTCCTCCGCGCGCGCCAGCAACCGGTCCGCATCGGCCGCGGTAAGCTCGACCACGGCCGGAAGCAACAAGGGTTGCGCCGGTACACCCCCAGCGTGCCATGCGTCCCGCAAGGTTTCGTGTGTGAGCCGCTCGTGCGCCGCATGCTGATCGACAAGAACGAGCGCGCCATCCGGGGCGATGGCCAGGATGTAGGTCTCCCAAAGCTGCGCCAGCGGCGCGCCCAAGGGTTGTTCCGGCGGAAGTTCCGAGGGCTCCGGCAATGATTCAGATTTTTCCGAAGTCGGGGTTTGGGGCGGCGAGACTTGGAGCGCCGGGGCCAACGGCAATTGCGCCTCAGCCAGCCCCGATCGCCGTGCCGCGGCAGCAAAAGGCAGTGGCCTCGGCAACGGCATGCGCCAAGGGGAAGGGCGGGCAAACCCCTCGGCTGTCGCGGTGCGGCCTGCGCCCTGGGCCAATTCTTTCTGAATGGTGCTGATCAGCAAGCCGCGTACGGCGTTGGGATCTCGAAAACGCAGCTCGGTTTTCGCGGGGTGAACGTTCACGTCCACGTCTTCGGGCGGAAGGCTCAGCAGAATGGCTGCAACCGGCTGCCTTCCCGCGGGGATCACGTCGCGATAGGCCACGCGGAGCGCCGTTTTGAGCAAGGGGTCTACCACCGGGCGGCGGTTGACCACCAAAAATTGCGCCGCCCCCGTGGCGCGATGCAAGGTGGCCGGGCCAATGAAGCCGGTGACCGCGAGCATGCCCCGGCGTGCTTCGATCGGCAGCAAAGCGGCGGCTTCTTCGCCCAGCAAAGCGGCGATGCGGGAAGCCAAATCCTGGACCGGCGCGTGGAAGCACACCACACCATCGATTTCCAGCCGAAAGGCGACTTCGGGGTTTGCCAGCGCCAGCCGGCGAACCACCGCCTCGGCGTGTTCTGCTTCTGTGCGCGGATGCTTAAGGAACTTGCGACGCGCGGGTGTGGCAAAAAAGAGATCGGAAACCACCACTTTGGTGCCGAAAGTACCGGCCGCCGGCCGCGGAGGGAAGATTTCCCCGCCTTCCAGATGGATCATGTAAGCGCTTTCCGCCCCGGCGGGGCGGGACGTGATGGCAAGCTTTGCCACAGCGCCGATCGAAGGAAGCGCCTCGCCACGAAAACCCAGCGTGGTGATCCGCACAAGCGATTCATCGGCGAGCTTCGAAGTGGCATGACGTTGCACGGCAAGGGCAAGCTCCGTTGCGGTCATGCCGATGCCGTCGTCGATCACTTCGATGCGATCGATGCCGCCGCCGGAAAGGCTGATGGAAACGGAGCGCGCCCTGGCGTCGAGCGCATTTTCCAGAAGCTCTTTGACCACCGCCGCCGGACGTTCGATCACCTCGCCCGCGGCAATGCGATCGATCACATGCGGGGGCAGCAGGCGGATACGGGGAGCCGAAGACGCTTCATGCGAAAGAGACATTGCTTCCAGGGTAAGCAAAATCGGCAAAGAAATCGATAGCGGAGGTCATGAGGGCCAGGTCAGGTAAAGGCCGATATCCCCGGGCATGCCGCCGGGAAATTCCAGCACGCGGGCGGAAAGATGAAAGCCGCGCGGTTTCAAATCCCGCTCCCAGCGCAGATAGATTTCCGCGGCTTCACCGCGTAAGGTTGCCGGCCAATTGGGTTCACCGACATTAATCGCCCGGCCGCCGTCGCTACAGAGCTGGCTTGGGAAACGCAGAAGCAGGAACTCCTTTTCGCCATGCGCCGCCGCCTCGCGCGCATGATGCAGAATGTCGCGCCATCCTTCATCGAAAATATGTGCATCGATAAGCTCTTTCACCCGCTCCTGCCTTGCGCGCGCCGCGTCACGACGCGTTTCTTCTCGATGATGAACCTCGCTGTTTTGAAAATCTTCAACTAAACGCTGGAAATCCGCAGCGGTAAGCGTACTTTCGCCTGCCTTTGGTATGTCGCCATCACGGCTCGCCGGCGGCCGGACACTCTGATCTTGCGATTTATGGTGGCCAAGCAGTTTGCCGAGAAAGCCGCGATGCACCGTTTGTTCCTGCTTCGCCGTCGCGGCAAGTTCGGGCGCGAGCATGGCGCGCACGAGATCAGCGCGGCTTACAATGCCAACCACGCGGTTCTCACGCACGACCGGAACCCGCTTGATAGAATGAACCGCAAGCAGCCGTGCGATATCGTTTATCTCGGTTTCCTCCGTTACCGTCACAACCGGCGCCGACATAACCTCGCGGACTTTGCGGTTTTCGCCCTGCAAGCGGGCTTGGAATTTCTCACCGAACGGCTGTTTTCCGGCAAGCAGTGCGAGCCACCAATCACGCCGCGCCAGACGTTCCTGCTCATCACGGCCGATCAAATCGCCTTCGCTTACGATCCCGAGCAGATCGCCCTTCTCGTCAACGACAGGGGCAGCGCTGATCCCTCTCTCCAGCAGCAATTGAGCAACTTGTTGAATCGGCATGTCGGGATGCACGGAGACAACTTCGGTGGTCATAATATCACGCGCTTTCATCGGTTTGTGATCCTCCCCGTCTCGCTGCGATCGATAGTCATTCCGTGAAAGGCCATTCCCTCGATATGGTATCCGGCATCGACGTAGAGCACTTCGCCGGTGACCGCGCTCATGAGGTCGCTGACCAACGCGAGTGCGGTGCGCCCCACCTCGTTTGACTCGACCTGTCGGTGCAGAGGGGCTGCGCGCGTGCTTTCGTTGATCAAGTCATCGAAATGCGCAATGCCGGAGGCAGCACGGGTTTTCACGGCCCCGGCAGAGATGGCATTGACGCGGATCCGCTTCGGCCCCAACTCATGTGCGAGGTAACGGACGGCGCATTCCAGCGCCGCCTTGACCGGCCCCATCACGTTGTAATGATCGACAACTTTTTCGGCCCCGTAATAGGTGAGCGTGATAAGGCTGCCGCCCTTATCCATCAAAACTTCCGCGAGCTTCGCCATGCGAATGAACGAATGGCACGAGATCAACATGGATTCGGCAAAGCCATCAGCCGAGCAATCCGTAAGCCGCCCGTGCAAATCCTCTTTGCGAGCCCATGCGATGGAGTGAAACACGAAATCGAGCCGTCCCCATCGATTGCGGATGGTGTCAAACACGGCTTCAAGCTCGCCGGCAGTCGCGACATTGCAAGGCAAGAAAATAGGCGCCGCCAGTTGTTGTGCGAGCGGCTCTACAAACGGCTTTGCTTTGTCGTTGAGGTAGGTGATTGCAAGCTCTGCGCCGGCATTCCGGAAATGCCGGGCAGCGGCCCAAGCGAGGCTCGCCTCGTTGGCAATGCCCACAACAAGGCCCTTCCGGCCGCTCAGGTCAATCACTTCCATAGCGTTTTCCTTATCTCTCCTGCCTGCTTTCACAACGCAGCAAAGCAGGCGCGCTTTTGAAAATAAGCGTTCGGATCGATGCATGGCCAGCAGGAGAAATACCTATGCGCACAGGAGCGCTTTTCTCAAAGAAAGGATGGGTTGAAAGCATTCGCGGAAATGCTTGCAACGCTCAGCCAAAGCTGCACGATAGCGACAGAGAATTTTTATTGAAATCAAGGGAGGAAAATCCATGCCGGCCCCTGCACGCCCCGTTCTGCTCACCGGTGCTTCCGGTGCTTTAGGCCGACAGATCGCTCACGGCTTGGGCGCTTTGGGATTCCCGCTCAGGCTGACCGATGTCGCGCCCTTCCCGGATCCCTTGCCTTCCGGCGCGACCTTCACCGCCGCCGATCTGAACGACGGAGTTGCCATTCTCCGGCTTGCCGAAGGCTGCGGCACGATCTTGCATTTTGGCGCAGTCTCCGTCGATCGGCCTTTTGAAGAGGTGATCGGCCCCAACATCCGCGGACTCTATCACATCTACGAGGCGGCACGGCGCGAGCGCGCGCGCGTGGTGTTTGCTTCTTCCAACCACGCCATCGGTTTTCATGAACGCACCGAGAAGCTCGATGACGAGTGCAGCCTGCTCCCCGACAGCTATTACGGCCTTTCCAAGGCTTACGGCGAGCTCATGGGCCGGCTTTATTGGCACAAACACGGCGTGGAAAGCGTGCTGGTGCGGATCGGCTCGTGCTTTCCCGAGCCCACCGATGCGCGCATGCTTTCCACATGGCTCTCCTATGGTGATCTGGTGCGCCTTGTCGAGCGCGCGGTTCTCGCGGACCGAACCGGCTGCATTGTGATTTGGGGCGCTTCCAACAATAGCCGGAGTTTCTGGGGCCGCGACGGGCGCGAGGTGATCGGTTGGGCGCCGCAAGACAGTGCCGATGTCTTTGCCCCGAAGCTTGCGGGCAAAACCAGCGGCAATAAGGTGGCGGAGCGTTATCAGGGCGGGATGTATGCTGCCAACGAGTATTCCCGCCCGGAGGACGCGTCTTGTGACGCCAGCCGCTACGGCGGTTAAGCCGCCTCGGCGCGGATAGCCTCGGCCAGGGTGGTGAAAATCCGGTCGATGTGGGGCTTTTCGATAATCAGCGGCGGCGAGAGGGCAATAATGTCCGCCGTCGTGCGGATCAGCACGCCGGCATCAAAGCACCGCTGAAGGATACGCACGGCCCGATCGGTCGGCTTGCCGGGGCGCGGAGCGAGCTCGATTCCGGCAACCAGGCCGAAATTGCGCAAGTCGATCACGTTCGGCAAACCTTTGAGGCTGTGGAGGGCATCTTCAAAGTAAGGCTCCATCGCGCGCGCCCGCGCGGGCAAATCTTCGCGCCGATAGATGTCGATCGCGGCAATTGCCGCCGCCGCGGCCAGCGGATGGCCGGAATACGTATAGCCGTGGAAGAGTTCGATCCCCTCCGGCGCCTTGTCCACCACGGTGTGGTAGATCTCGTTCTTCACGGCCACCGCCCCCATGGGAACGGCCGCATTGGTCAGCCCCTTCGCCATGGTGATGAGATCGGGCATTACGCCGAAGCGCTCGGTTCCGAACATGGTGCCGAGCCGGCCGAACCCCGTGATGACCTCATCGAAAATGAGCAAGATATCGTGCTTGGTGCAGATCTCGCGCAGACGCTGCAAATAGCCTTCGGGCGGGATCAGAACCCCGGCCGAGCCGGCCACCGGTTCGACGATGACCGCGGCGATGGTATCGCCGTGCAGGGCAACGAGATTTTCGAGAGCATCGGCCAAATGCGCGCCCCATTTGGGCAAACCGCGCGAAAATGCGTTGTGCTCCGGCGCATGGGTATGGGGGAGATGGTCGACATACGGCAAAAATGCACCGAACTGCTTGCGATTATTGCCCAAACCGCCGACCGACATGCCCCCGAAGCCGACTCCGTGATAGCCGCGCTCCCGCCCGATGAGGCGCACGCGTTGGGATTGTCCGCGCGCGCGCTGATAGGCAAGCGCGATCTTCAACGCCGTATCCACGCTCTCCGAGCCGGAATTGGTGAAAAACACGTAGTCGAGACCGGAAGGCGTAATTTCCGCCACCCGGGAGGCCGCCTGAAACACGATGGGGTGGCCCATCATGAAGGTGGGCGCGAAATCCATCACCGCGGCCTGCTTCTGAATGGCCTCGGTAATCTCGCGACGTCCGTGACCGGCGTTACAGCACCAAAGCCCTGCCGTGCCATCGATGATTTCGCGGCCTTCGGGCGTGTAGTAAAGCATGCCTTGGGCGCGAGCGAGCAATCGCGGAGCGGCTTTGAAGGCTCGATTCGCGGTAAAAGGCATCCAAAAGGCTTCAAGATCGTTGGGACGTGGCGTGGTTATTTCATCCATGGCATCACCTTTGCGAACTTTCCCAGCCTCGCGCATCCGAGCCCGCCGCGCAAGCATGCTCTTGAGGCGAACCATTCACGGAGGATGGCATGTCGGAAGACCGTTTGTTTCTGGCGCAACGAAGATATTCCTCGTGGTCCATGCGAGGTTGGCTTGCGGTGGCCCTGGCCGGGCTTGCCGTGAAAGAGGTGGTGCTGCCGCTGGAAGGGCCGGAAGCGGCGGAGATTAAACGCATTTCGCCGAGCGGGCTCGTGCCGTATCTCGAGCATAACGGCAATGCGGTTTGGGATTCCCTCGCCATTGCCGAATATTGTGCGGAAATTACCCCGGGGTTGTGGCCGGCATCCAACCCGGCGCGCGCATGGGCCCGCGCGATTGCCGCCGAAATGCATGCGGGGTTTCGCGCGCTTCGCCAAGCCATGCCGATGAATCTCGGTGCCCGGTTTCCCGCGCGCGCATATACCGCGGAGGTTCTGGCCGATCTCTCGCGAATTGAATCCATTTGGCGGGAGACCCGCGCCCGTTACGGCGCAGGCGGTCCGTTCCTCTTCGGCGCGAAATTTACGCTTGGGGATGCGTTTTATGCGCCGGTGGTGACGCGCATCCTGACCTATGAGCCTCCGATTTCGCCTGAATCACGCGCCTATTGCGAGGCCGTGCGCGCCCACCCTTTGGTCGAGGCCTGGTATCAGGCGGCCGCGGCAGAGCCCGAAGCCTGGCGCATCGCACGTTACGAAAATCCGGGCTAATGGTTGTTTGCAGTCAAGCAACGCCAAGGAACACACGCATGAACGCCACATTGGAGGCTTTTGAACAGGTGGACATCCGCGTGGGCACGGTGATCGAGGCCAAGCCCTTTCCCGAGGCACGCAAACCTTCCCTGCAACTTTGGATCGATTTCGGCCCGGAGATCGGCGTCAAGCAATCTTCCGCCCAGCTCACCGTGCATTACACGCCGGACCGCTTGATCGGGCGGCAGGTGCTCGGGGTGGTCAATTTTCCGCCGCGCCGTATCGCAGGTTTCAAGAGCGAGGTGCTCACGCTGGGCGTGCCGGACGAAGAAGGCGCCGTGGTGTTGATCCGCCCGGATTTCACGGTGCCGAATGGCGGGAAACTGTTCTGATGGCCGCGCATTACTATACGGTCACTTGGGACCAGCTGCATCGGGATGCGCGTGCATTGGCCTGGCGATTGATCAGCTTGCCGGCGATCAAGGGGATTGTGGCGATCAGTCGCGGCGGGTTGATCCCGGCGGCGATCGTGGCGCGCGAGCTGGAATGCCGGTTGGTGGAAAGCGTCTCGGTGGCAACCTACGAAGACGAAATCCGAGGCTTTCCCCAAATCATCAAGTTCCCCTCAGCCGCCGGAGACGGCGAGGGGTTTCTCGTGATCGACGATTTGGTCGATACGGGCGCTACTGTTCAGGCGGTACGCGGGGTTGTCCCGCGAGCACACTATGCGTGCATCTACGCCAAGCCGGAAGGCCGGAGCGTGATCGACACCTTCATTACCGAGGTTTCCCAGGATACCTGGATCCTCTTTCCTTGGGATACCGAGCCGCAATTCGTTCCACCCCTCGCCCGCCGCTCTCCCTAGGTCAAAGAAGGGTCGGCGCCGGCGCGGCGGCGTTTCGGCAAGCAGCTCTTGCTGCGCGTTACCGCGAGGCGAGCATCGGGCAACCGCCGGCATTGAGCGGACGAAATGCCTTTTCGGGCGGGATCGTCGCCACCCGAACATAATAATCCCACGGGCCGTGGCTTTCGGCGGGCGATTTCACACGAAAGAGATAGCTCGCATGCACGGCGCGCCCATCGGCACGAATGATGGTCGGGCCAAACAGAGGATCGTCGATCATTTTTCCCTTCATGGCCGCTACCGTCTTTGCGCCGTCTAGTGTGCGCGTTTCTCGCACGGCACGGAGATAGGCCATGGTTGCGGAATAGACGCCGGCATGCTCCATGCCGGGCATGCGCCCGCCCATCCGCGCGCTCCAACGCTTGCTCCAGGCGCGGGTCTTCTCATTGAGGTCCCAATAAAACGGTGATGGGAGAAGCAGCCCCTGCGCGGTTTGCAGCCCGATGGAATGAACGTCGGAAATCTGCAGAAACAGGGCGGCAAGCGTCATGCCTTTGCGGGCGATACCGAACTCGGCCGCTTGCTTGATGGTGTTGATAGCATCCGCCCCCGTGTTCGCCAGTGCCAAGACTTTTGCCCCGGAGCTTTGCGCTTGCAAAAGCGGGGTGGAGAAATCCGTGGTTCCCAAGGGAACGCGCACGACGCCCAGAACTTTTCCTCCGCCGGCAGTCAAGGCTTCGGTAGCATCGCGCTCCAAGGTTTTGCCGAGGGCGTAATCGACATCCAGGAAAAACCAGGTGTTCAGCTTCTGCTCAAGCAGTGCGTGCACCAGACTGTGCGCTTGCGACCAGGTGTCGGACACCCACTGGACAGTCGTCGGGGCGCAGGCCTTGCCGGTGAGATCCGAGGTGGCCGAGCTCGAAGCCAGCGCGACACGGTTTTTCTGGCGCATGAGGTTTGCAACCGCCAAAGCAACACCAGAGTTCGGCAAATCCACGATGGCCGCCACCCCGTCCTCGTCCACCCAGCGGCGCGCAATGCCCACGCCGACATCCGGCTTGTTGAGATGATCGGCGGAAAGCACTTCAACTTTCAGCCCTTGGGCTTCCGGGGCGAAATCCTCCGCCGCCATCTGAGCGGAGACCACCGACCCACGGCCGACTTGGTCGGCAAACGGGCCGGACATATCGGTCAGCACGCCGATGCGTACCACATTATCGGGCAATTGCGCCAGGGCCGGATGCCAGAATGCCAACACCAAGGCCAGAAGCATTCCCGCGAAGACACGAAGCATAGTTTGGTCTCCTCCCGCAGTCTGCCGTCTCGTTCGGTATCTAAAGGTTCAGCATAGGTTGGTTCTTCTCGCAAGTCAGCCCGAGAGTCTTCCGCATGGGCAAAGTTTCGGCTAGTGCTGACGCATGGGCCGCACTGCAAGCATTGTCCGCGCCACTTCGGAGACAAAGATTACGCTCAACCTTGATCTTGACGGCAAGGGGGAGGCGGAAATCGCCACCGGCATCGGGTTTTTCGACCATATGCTCACGGCCTTTGCGCGCCATGCTCTCTTTGACCTGCGCATCGCGGCGGAAGGAGACTTACATGTGGACGCGCACCACACCACCGAGGACGTGGGTATCGTGCTGGGGCAGGCGATCGCCGCCGCGCTGGGCGAAAAGCGGGGCATTCGCCGATTCGGCCATGCCGTGGTTCCCATGGATGAAGCGCGCATCGAAGCGGCGATCGATCTTTCTGGGCGCGGCTATCTTCTCTGGGCGGTGCAGTTCGGCCAACCGCGAATCGGCGAGATGGATACCGAGCTCTTTGAAGAATTTTTTCGCGCCCTGGCCACAAACGGTTTGTTCACGCTGCATTTGACACAATATGCTGGGCGTAATACCCACCACGTCGCGGAAGCGTGCTTCAAGGCTGCGGCGCGGGCATTGTGTGCCGCGGTGGAGTTTGATCCGCGCCGTGGAGGAGACGTACCCTCAACGAAGGGGGTGTTGTGAGGTTCTACGCTGCGTATTTGCACCCCTCTCGCCCGCCGGTATTGGTGCATCAGGGTTTTAGCTGGTGGGCAGCCATCTTTGGGCCGATCTGGTTTTTTGTGCATGGGGCGTGGATTGCCGGCCTTTTCGGTGTTGCCGTGAACGTGCTGGTCGCGGCGCTCACACCCCCGGCTTTCCGGTTATTAGCGGCCGTGGGTTTGGCTTGGCTTTATGGTCTCTTCGGCCAAGAGCTCCGAGAGTGGAACCTGCGATTGCGGGGGTATTACCTGGCACACATCTTGGCAGCACGCGACGATGAAGCCGCTTATGGCCGACTTCTCGCCGCTCGGCCGGAATTGGCGGCATCCGCACTGCGATGAAAGTGGTTGTGGTCGACTACGGAAGCGGAAACCTCGCATCGGCGGCGCGGGCTCTTGCGGTTGCCGCGGAACGGGCGGATCTCTCCGTCACGGTGGAGGTGAGCGCGGCGCCCGAAGCGGTGCTGAACGCCGACCGGATTGTGCTTCCTGGCCAAGGCGCTTTTGCCGACTGCGCGGAAGGGATTCGCGCCATTTCCGGTCTTTGGGAGGCGATTGCCGAACGCACCGAGCAGGGCGCTCCGTTCTTGGGCATTTGCGTGGGCATGCAATTGATGGCCGAGCGCGGACTGGAACACAGGATAACGCCGGGCTTCGGATGGATCTCCGGTGAGATTGCGCGCCTTGAAGGGCCGGGCCTACGCCTGCCGCATATGGGCTGGAATGAGCTGCTTTTCGAACCGGGCAGGCATCCGTTGTTAAACGGGCTCAGGCCCGGCGATCATGCCTATTTCGTGCATAGCTACGCGTTGAAAAACGCCGAAAAAGACCAAGTTTTGGCCTATACGGATTATGGCGGCGCGGTGATTGCCATGGTGGCCGCCGGTAACCGCGCCGGGACGCAGTTTCACGTCGAAAAGAGCCAAGAAGTCGGTTTGCGCATTCTGCAAAACTTTTTGCAGTGGAGCCCGTAACGCCCGTGCCAGACACCTCTTCTGCTCCTCTCATGCGCGCGGTGGAACGCGCCGATACCCTTTCCGATGAGGATCTCGCCGCTCTCTGCGAAGCAGCGAACTCCGCCATTATTGAGGGCGGCGGTTTCGGGTGGGTTCACCCGCCCGGGCAGGCCGCGCTCGAACGCTATTTCCGAGGCGTGCTGCTGGTGCCCGAACGGGATCTGTTTATTGCGCGGCTGGACGGCGTGGTGGTGGGATCCGCACAGCTTGTTCGTGCGCCACGCAACAACGAAGCGCAGGCTTTTGCAGCAACGCTGATGCATAGCTTCATTGCGCCTTACGCGCGCGGGCACGGGCTTGCGCGCTTGCTGACATTGCGCGTTGAGGAAGCCGCGCGAGCGATGGGCTTTCATGTCTTGAACTTGGATGTGCGGGAAACTCAGGAAGCGGCCATTCACGTTTATGAATCGCTCGGGTATATCCGATGGGGGATTCATCCCCATTATGCGCGTGTTGGAGGCAAGACATTGCGAGGGTTTTATTATTACAAATTGCTGCAGCCGAGCAGCCGCATTGCGCCTTGAAGTCCCTTACGCTCTATCCCGCGATCGACTTGCGAGACGGACGTTGCGTCCGCCTTCGTCAAGGTGCCATGAATGCGGCAACCGTCTACGCGGAAGACCCGGCAGCCCAGGCCGAGGCTTGGCAAGCGGGCGGTTGTCGGTGGCTGCATGTGGTGGACCTCAACGGCGCCGTGGCCGGCCGCTCGGTGAATGAGGCAGCCGTCAGAGCTATTTTGCAAGCCGTGCGAATTCCGGTGCAGCTGGGCGGTGGGATTCGCAACATGGCCGCAGTGGAACGCTGGCTCGCCGCCGGGGTGCAACGGATTGTGCTGGGAAGCGCCGCCGTAAAGAACCCAACACTTGTCGCCGAAGCATGCCGGGCTTTTCCCGGCCGCATCGCGGTGGGGATCGATGCGCGGAACGGTTTTGTCGCCACGGAAGGCTGGACGGAAAGCTCTACGATAACGCCGCTCGACTTGGCAAAGCGTGCCGAAGCGGAAGGAGCCGCCGCGGTGATCTATACCGACATCGCCCGCGACGGCATGCTGGAAGGACTTAACATCGAGCAGACACAAGCTCTGGCTTCGCAGCTCTCGATTGCGGTGATCGCCAGCGGCGGCGTGAAGAGCTTGGACGACCTTCGCGCCTTGCGCAAAGCTGCGCAAAAAGAGGAGGCCGGAAACATCGAAGGGGTGATCGTCGGCCGCGCGCTTTACGAGGGACGGATCCGACTTGAGGATGCGTTGCGTGTCACCTCTAGTTAGGGATTGTTCCGGGGAGTCCGAAAGTGTGTTGAAACTGCGCATTATCCCTTGCTTGGATGTGAAAGACGGCCGCGTGGTGAAGGGGGTTAACTTTGTTTCGCTGCGCGATGCCGGGGATCCCGTGGAACAGGCCGTGCTCTACGACGCCGAGGGCGCCGATGAGCTGACTTTCCTCGACATCACCGCAAGTCACGAAAACCGCGACACGATGGTGGATGTCGTTGCCCGCACGGCCGCGCGGATTTTTCTGCCTTTTACCGTCGGGGGCGGGATCCGCAGCATTGCCGATATGCGGAGGCTGCTGCTTGCCGGCGCCGATAAATGCAGCATCAACTCCGCGGCCGTGGCCAACCCGGATTTGATACGCCAAGCGGCAGAGAAGTTCGGCAGCCAATGCGTGGTTGTTGCGGTCGATGCCAAACAAACCGGCCCCGATCGATGGGAAGTGTTTACCCATGGCGGCCGCCGTGCCACCGGGCTTGATGCCATCCGCTGGTGCCGGCAAGTGGCCGAACTTGGCGCCGGCGAAATTTTGCTGACCAGCATGGATCGCGACGGCACCGGCGAGGGCTTCGATCTGCCGCTTTTGGAAAAGGTGTGTGCGGCGGTCTCCGTGCCGGTGATTGCCTCGGGAGGGGTTGGGAAACTCGCACATTTTATCGAAGGGGCACGGGCCGGCGCGACCGGCCTGCTTGCGGCCAGCGTTTTTCATTTCGGTGTGTTTCGCATTGACGCCGTGAAAAAAGCTTTGGCCGAGGCAGGCTTGCCTGTGCGCCGTGTTCACAGAGCGGCCTGAAAGAACTGGCAATGGCAAAGACGGTCAAAACCATCAAAAAGATCAAAAAGGTTTTAAAAAAGCACGCCAAGCCGGCGAAATATGCAGCCCATCCGGGCCAAGTCATCGGTGGGGAAGCGCACGCCGAAACGGCGGCTGCTCCACCCGCCTTGAGTGGCGCTATTTTGGACCAACTTTTCGAGGTGGTGACAAGCCGCCGAGACGCCGACCCCGCGGTGAGCCATTCCGCGCGTTTGTTGGCGCGCGGCTCGGCAAAGGTCGCGCAAAAATTCGGCGAAGAAGCGGTCGAGTGCGTGATTGAGGCGGTCAGCGGCAATCGTGCCGCCTTGATTTCGGAAAGCGCCGATGTGTTGTATCACCTGATTGTGCTCTGGGTGAGCGTGGGCGTGCGCGCCGAGGAGGTATGGGCGGAGCTGAAGCGCAGGAAAGGAACCAGCGGCATTGTTGAAAAAGCCATGCGCGCCGCCTCTTTTCCTGCCTCCGAAAGTGGGGAGATGAAAAAATTACCCTGAACAAAGAGGAGAACGAAAAACATGCCGACCGGCGGGTCCGATCACTATGATGACCAAAATGTCTTCGCGCGCATCTTGCGCGGAGAAATTCCTTGCAAAAAAGTCTATGAAGACGAGTTTGCGCTTGCCTTTCACGACATCAACCCGCAGGCGCCGGTTCATGTCTTGGTGATTCCCAAAGGCAGATATATCTCGTTTGCCGATTTTACGCAGCAAGCAAGCGAAAAGGAAATTGCCGGGTTCTTTCGTGCCGCGGGAGCGGCGGCCAAGGCGCTCGGGCTTGAACCCGACGGCTATCGGATCTTGAGCAATGTCGGGCATCATGCGCATCAAGAAGTGCCGCATTTCCATCTTCATATCTTCGGCGGCCGCCCGCTCGGGCCGATGCTGGCACGTCGCTGACCGTGCGTGCGCGGCCCTTGGTTTGTGCGGTGGCTTGACAGGCGGGGCATAAAGCACGACCTTCTGCACATCCGAGGGGAGCCCCGATAGGGGGCTGAGATACCGTCGGCCGCTGAGGCGGCAACGCGGTGACCCTGCGGGGCGCGGCAACGCACATGCGGAGCGCGCCTGAGGAACCTGATCCGGGTTATGCCGGCGGAGGGACGGGATGCAGCAGCCGAAGACGCTTCCTCCTTGCTCTACCCGCCGGTGATGCCCGCGTGGCCAAGGAGGCGTTCATGAACGTTCAAGCAAAACCCGCCGTGGTGACCACCGGCCCGATTGCCGGCTCTCGCAAATCCTATTCGAGCCCACCCGGTCGGCCGGACCTGCGGGTTCCCTTCCGTGAAGTCACATTGGCCCCGGAAGCGGGGGAAGCGGAGGTGCGGCTTTACGACACCTCCGGCCCTTATACCGATCCCGCCATACAAATCGATTTGGCGCAAGGGTTGCCGCCCGTGCGCGCCGCCTGGCTGGCAAAGCGTAATTTTGAGCGCGTCGATCCTCGCCCGGTTCGCCCGGAGGATAACGGCAATCTGCCCACGGATCGCGCGGTTCCGCCTTGCCCTGCGCCACACCCGGTTTATGCCGGAAAGCCCGGCCAGCTTGTGACCCAGCTTGAGTTTGCGCAGGCCGGCATCATCACCGAAGAGATGATTTATGTCGCGCACCGGGAAAATCTGTGTCGTGAAAAGATGTTGGAAGGGGCGCTCGAGCGCCGCGCGGACGGCGAGGATTTCGGCGCCTCCATCCCGCCGTTCATCACGCCGGAATTCGTGCGCGCGGAAGTCGCGGCAGGGCGCGCCATTATCCCGGCGAACATCAATCATCCGGAACTGGAGCCGGTGATCATCGGCCGCAATTTTCTGGTGAAGATCAACGCCAATATCGGTAATTCCGCGGTGACTTCCTCTGCGGCCGAGGAAGTGGAGAAGATGGTTTGGGCGATCCGATGGGGCGCGGATACCGTGATGGATCTCTCCACGGGGCGCAACATTCATAACATTCGTGATTGGATTCTGCGCAACGCACCGGTGCCCATCGGCACCGTGCCGATTTATCAGGCCTTGGAGAAAGTGGGAGGCGACCCGGTCAAGCTCGATTGGGAAGTCTTCAAGGATACCTTGATTGAGCAGGCCGAGCAGGGAGTGGATTATTTCACCATCCACGCCGGCGTGCGTTTGGCGTATGTGCCGCTGACCGCGAAGCGGGTGACGGGGATTGTCTCGCGCGGCGGTTCCATTATGGCGCGTTGGTGCCTGGCGCATCACAAGGAAAGCTTCCTGTACGAGCGCTTCGACGAGATTTGCGACATCATGCGCCGCTACGATGTTTCGTTCTCGCTCGGCGATGGCTTGCGCCCCGGTTCGATTGCCGATGCCAACGATGCGGCGCAATTTGCCGAGCTCGAAACGCTGGGAGAGCTTACCAAGATCGCATGGGCGAAGGGCTGCCAGGTGATGATCGAAGGCCCCGGACATATCCCGATGCACAAAATCAAGGCGAACATGGAAAAGCAGCTGGAGCTGTGCCACGAAGCGCCGTTCTATACGCTCGGCCCGCTTACGACGGATATCGCACCGGGTTATGACCACATCACCTCCGCCATCGGCGCGGCGATGATCGGCTGGTTCGGCACCGCCATGCTTTGCTATGTTACTCCCAAAGAGCATCTCGGGCTTCCCAACCGCGACGATGTGAAAGCGGGAGTGATTGCCTATCGCATTGCCGCGCATGCGGCGGATTTGGCGAAGGGGCACCCGGCGGCGCGGTTGCGCGATGATGCGCTTTCGCGCGCGCGCTTCGACTTCCGCTGGCAAGATCAGTTCAATCTTTCGCTTGACCCTGAGACTGCACGCGCCTTCCACGACGAAACGCTGCCGAAAGAAGCGCATAAGGTTGCGCATTTCTGCTCTATGTGCGGACCGAAGTTCTGCTCGATGCAGATCACGCAGGATTTGCGCAAAGAGGCGGAACGGCTGGCGGGGATGGAGCAGAAGAGCCGGGAATTCGTGGAAAAAGGAAGCGATATCTACGTTCCCTTGCCGGCGGCGGAGTAGCGGGTGGCAAACGCCGAACGAAAGCAAAGCACGGAGACCGATCGAACATTGACGAAGGATCCCGATGGCGCCTCTTAACGTCGCCGTGCAGATGGATCCGCTGGGATCCATCAATATCGACACGGACTCTACTTTCGCTCTGATGCTTGAAGCCCAAGCCCGTGGGCATGCGCTGTGGCATTACGAGGTGCGTTACTTGACGCTGGAAGGCGAGCGCCTCACGGCGCGGGCGCACCCTTGCGTCGTGCGGCGCGAACGCGGCAATCATTACAGCTTCGGCGCCGAGGAAATTTTAGATCTGGCGCGCATGGATGTTGTATTGATGCGGCAAGATCCTCCTTTCGATCTTGCCTATATTACCGCCACGCATCTTTTGGAGCGGATCCATCCGAACACGTTGGTGGTGAATGATCCGCGTTCCGTGCGCAATGCGCCCGAAAAAATTCTGGTGACGCATTTCCCCGATTTGATGCCGCCGACGCTGATCAGTTGGGATGCCGATCGGATCCGCGAATTTTGGGCAAGATACGGTGATATCGTCATAAAACCGCTTTATGGGGCCGGCGGGGCGGGCGTGTTTCGCATTCGACCGGACGACGAAAATCTGCCGGCGTTGTTGGAAATGCACTTTTCCCGCTCACGCGAACCGTTAATGGCGCAACGCTACGAACCTTCGGTTCGCCGCGGCGACAAGCGCATCGTGCTGGTGGATGGAGAGCCGATCGGCGCCGTGAACCGCGTGCCTATCGCGGGGGAAGCACGCGCCAATCTGCACGTAGGAGGGCGGGCGGAAAAAGCGACGTTAAGCCCCAGAGACCGCGAGATTTGCGCGCGCATCGGGCCGCTGCTCCGCGAACAGGGGTTGGTGTTCGTGGGCATCGACGTGATCGGAGATTATCTCACCGAAATCAACGTCACCTCGCCCACCGGCATTCAGGAGATTGCTCGGTTTGACGGCACCAATCCCGCCGCGCGGATTTGGGATTGCATAGAGGCACGGGTGCGCCGGCAAAAGCACGGTTCGTGACCTCACGGCGCAGACCACAAAAAGCTGATCCGCAAATGATCTGCGGCTAACCCCCGGAGGCTTCGGCGCTTAGCTTGCTTACCAATGTCGGCAGACGGGCCGCCCGTTTGCCGCTCAAGCGGTTCTGTAAGCGATCAAGATAAAGATAAATCACCGGAGTAGTGTAGAGCGTGAGCACCTGGCTCAAAGCGAGCCCGCCCACCATGGTAATGCCCAAGGGCTGCCGCAACTCCGAACCGGGGCCGGATGCCAGCATCAACGGCACGGCGCCGAGCATCGCGGCCATGGTGGTCATCAAGATCGGGCGAAACCGCAACAGGCAGGCTTGGCGAATGGCCGCCAAAGGTTCCTTGCCCTCCACACGCTCCGCCCTGATGGCGAAATCCACCATCATAATGCCGTTTTTCTTAACAATGCCGATGAGCAGGATGATACCGATAATCGCCACCACCGTCAGCGGATAGCCCAGCACCATCAGCAACAAAAGGCCACCTACCCCGGCCGACGGCAATGTAGAAAGAATCGTTAACGGAAGAATATAGCTTTCATACAAAATGCCGAGGATAATATAGACCGTAATCAGCGTCGCTAACACGAGATATGGTTCGCTTTTTAAGGAAGCTTGAAACGTTTGCGCCGTGCCTTGGAAAGATCCTTGCACGCTTGCCGGCATCCCCAGTTCCTGGGTTGCCTTTTGGATCGCTTCCACGGCCTGGCTCAAAGCCGCTCCCGGTGCCAGATTGAACGAAATGGTAACGGCGGGGAACACATTCTGGTGGCTCACCGAAAGCGGCACGAGCCGGCTTGTGTCCCACTTGGCGATGGTGGATAGCGGAACCAGAGAGCCGTTTGCGGAACGGACATAAAGCCAATCCAGCGTGCCGACTTTGCCCTCAAGCTCCGGCGGCACTTCCAGAATAACCCAGTAGGAGTTCACCTGAGTGAAGTATTGGGTGACTTCGCGCTGCCCGAAAGCGTCGTAAAGAACGTCGTCGACCTGCTGGGGTTGAATCCCTAGGCTCGCAGCCTTTTCGCGATCGATCCGCAAAGCCACCTGCGTGCCCGCCATTTGCTGGTCGGTTGCGACGTCGCGCAGCATCGGCAACTTACGCAACCTCGCAAGGACCCGGGGAGCCCAGTAATCCAGTTCCTGCAAATTCGGATCTTGCAGCGTATATTCATACATTGTGCGAGACAGCCGGCCGCCGACGCGGATGATCTGGGCCGCCTGCAAGAAGACGCGCATTCCCTCCACCTTGGCAAGCTTTGGCCGCAGCTCCTCGATCACCTGTTGCGCAGTCAGCTTTCGCTGCCCCCATGGTTTGAGGTTGATATAAAAGCGACCGTTGTTCGTGGTCTGCCCGCCCATGCCCGCCCCGATATATGAGGTAAACGAGTCCACATTCGGGTCTGCCAGAATGACCCGGTTTGCTTCTTCCTGGCGGCGGTACATCTCATCGAACGACACGTCCTGCGCACCATCGGACATGCCGATAATCATCCCGGTGTCTTGCTCGGGAAAGAAACCCTTCGGGATCACCACGTAAAGGTAGATGGTCAATGCGGCAGTGACCAAAAAACTGAGCAGGGTAATGAACCGATAACGCAGTGCAATATCGAGTGTCCGCGCGTAAAACCGCAGCATCGCATCAAAAACCTGCTCCCCGACCCGGTAGAGCCGCCCGTGCCCGCCCGTATCGGGCTGCAAGAAACGCGCGCTCATCATCGGCGTCAGCGTGAGCGAGACAACCGCCGAGACGGCAACCGCAATCGAGACGGTCATGGCAAATTCGCGGAAGAGACGTCCGGTGTAGCCGCTCATGAGAAAGAGCGGAATGAATACCGCGATCAAGGACGCACTGATGGAAATGATGGTGAAGCCGATTTCGCCCGCGCCTCTCAATGCAGCATCCATCGGTTTCATGCCGTCTTCGATATAGCGGTGAACATTTTCCAGCATCACGATGGCGTCATCCACCACGAAACCGACCGCAATGGTAAGGCCCATGAGCGAGAAATTATCCAGCGTATAACCGAAGAGATACATCACGCCGAAGGTGCCGATGAGGGCCAACGGAACGGCAACGCCGGGGATGATGGTGCCCCAAAACGTGCGCAGAAACACAAAGATCACCCCCACCACCAGCACGACGGCAAGGACCAGCGAAAATTGCACATCGGCAACCGAAGCGCGGATGTTTTGGGTACGATCGGCCAGGACGGTAAGACGGATGGAAGGAGGAAGAGCCGCTCGCAGTGACTCAAGCCTCGCCTTAACCCGCTCGATTGTATCAATGACGTTGGAACCGGGCTGACGCATCACCGCAAGCAGGATTCCGCGCCGGTTATTTTGCCAAGCCGCGAGCTCGCGATTTTGCGGCGCATCGACGGCGCGGCCGATATCCCGAATGCGGACGATCCCTTTGCCAACGGCACTGTTGTGCGTTGCGACAATGATATTGGTCCAATCTGCCGCGTTAAGGAGCTGATCGTTGTCGTAGACGGTGAAGGAACGGCGGGGCCCGTCCACGCTGCCTTTCGGCGCGTTGACGGTCGCTTGCATGATGACCTGTCGGACATCTTCCAGGGTTAAACCGCGCGCAGCCGCTTTTGCCGGATCCACCTGGATCCGCACCGCCGGCTTCTGCTGCCCGGCAACAAAGACCTGGCCGACACCTTTGATTTGGGAGAGCTGCGTTGAGATGACATTTTCCGCATAGTCGTCAACCACGGTGATCGGCAACGTATCCGACTGCAAAGTCAGCAAGATGATCGGCATATCCGCAGGGTTGACTTTTTGATATTGCGGCGGCGAAGGAAGATTCTTGGGCAACTGCCCTGCGGCGGCGTTGATCGCTTCAAGAACATCCCCAGCTGCGCCATCAATGTTGCGGTCGAGGTCAAACTGGATCGTGATCATCGACTGGCCCAACACACTGACCGAGGTCAGCTGGGAGACGCCCGGAATCTGGGTGAATTGCCGCTCGAGCGGCGTTGCCACCGAAGACGCCATAATCTCCGGGTTTGCGCCGGGGTATTGGACATTCACCATAATGGTCGGGAAATCGACGTCGGGCAGCGGCGCCACCGGCAGAAACGGGTAGGCCGCAAGACCCACCAGCAGAATGGCGGCCATCAACAAGGATGTGCCGATGGGCCGCTTAATGAAAGGGGTGGAAATGCTCACCGGAAAGCCTCAGCCGCCCTGCGTTTGCAAAGCGTCGGACGAGGCAGCCTCGCGCACGGCAACGTGGGACCCGTTCTGAAGACGAGATTGCCCATTGGTGACCACCAGCGTCCCGGCCGAAAGGCCCGAGGTGATGACGGCGATGCCGTCTTGTTCCAATTCCTCCTTCACCGGCTGTATTGTTACGGTGTGGTTTTGATTGACCACAAAGACGAACAATCCGTTCATCCCGCGCTGCACTGCTGCATCGGGAACGGTCACGGCGTTCGGGATCGTGCGCACCCTCACGCGCGCGTCGATAAACTGGCCCGGCCAGAGCTTATCGTCCTTGTTCTCGAAGATTGCCTTGAGCTCGATGGTAGCGCTGCCGGTGTCGATCGTATTGTGCGGGGTGAGCAAAGTCCCTTCGGCAAGGCGCGTGCGATGATCGGAGAGATACGCCAGAACTTGCACGGGCCCCTGGGCCATGGCTTGCATCACCGCCGGAAGATCCGATTCGGGCAACGTGAAGACCGCGGTGATCGGGTGAATCTGGGTAATCGACACAATGCCGTTCGTGTCCGTCGCATGGATCAGGTTCCCGATATCGACCATCCGCAACCCGACCCGCCCGTCGATCGGTGAGGTCAGCCTTGTGTAATACAAGTTGAGCGCCGCGGTCTCGATATTTGCTTCGTCCGCTTTAATCGCCGCAATCGTTTGATTCACCAGCGCCTGTTGGTCGTCGACCTGCTGTTGCGGGGCGAAGTCCTTCTCGGCCAGCTTCCGATAGCGGACCAGATCCAAACGCTCCGCCACCAAAGCTGCCTCGTCCTTCGCCTTTTGCGCCCTGGCTTGATCGAGCGCCGCCTGATAGGGGCGAGGATCAATCACCGCCAAGAGATCGCCCTTGCGCACCATTTGGCCTTCGGTGAAATGGATTTCCTGCAAATAGCCATCCACGCGCGCGCGAACGAGTACGGTGTTCAAGGCTTGGACATTGCCGATGCCGACCAGATAAACCGGAACATCGCGCTGCACCGCCCGCGCGACGGTAACCGGGATTTCCGCAACGGCCGGGCGCGTGCCTTCTGCCGCGGAAGGCTTGGGATGCGAAAACACGATGATGCCGGCAAGCACTCCTGCCAGCAAAACGGCACCAAGGCCCAACCAAGCAAAACGGGCAATCAAGCGCTTTCGCATAGTTTCCGATCCGCTCTCTCGACAGAACTGCGACAAACCTCCCCCCTCCGGTTTTGGCAAACCCCTATGTTATCCTGTCTTGTTCTGTCTGTGCGTTGCTTTTTGTAACCGCGTTTTCCGGACGAGAACAAGCTTCCCCGGGGCGGGCCTCCGGAGCCGAGCCTTCGGCTTACGCAACGCCCAAGGTAGCGCGAAAGCGGCTGCTCAAAAATGCCCCGTCACGCGGCGGAAGATGCCGAGAAGGCTCGCTCCGAGAGACGGGAATAACCGCAAAAAGCGGTTCTTCCCGCAATCGGCGGCGGAGAGTGTCCAACTCTGCCGCTTCTCTCACGCGGCAGACATGGGTCCATCCGCAGCCCGTTGCGACCGCCGCCAGATCCACCCCGAGTGCGGTATGGCTCTGCTGGCCGCCGGTTTCCCCATAGCTGGCATTGTCCAATACCGCGATCGCGAGGTTCTGGGGCCTTTGCGCCGCTATCGTCGCCAGCGCCCCCAACCCCATGAGCATCTCGCCGTCGCCGGTAATGACCAGAACGCGCCGGTCCGGCTGCGCGAGCGCCAGGCCGAGCCCCACCATCGCGGCCCCGCCCATGGCCCCCCATAAATAGAAGTTCAGCGACCGCTCGGCCACCGCCCCCACGTCATAGGTTGCCGTGCCGAGCCCGGCCACCACCAAGAGCTCCCCGGGCTCCTTTAAGAGAGCGGCCACCACCGCCCGTCGATCCAGCTCTGACGTCATCGGACGAACACCTTTGGGCCAATCAAGCGCTGCGAAAGCAAAACCGCAACGGATACCGTGCTATCGAATGCCAAGGCGGCGGCGGCTTCCACCGTCGCGGCCGCTTCCTCGGCCCGCTCGGCCCGTAAGACATGCACGCCCATGGCTTCCAGCACGCGCGGAGTGGCGCTGCCCATGGGCACTTGCCACGGATTGAACTCGCCCCACTCGCCCCGCATCGTGATCAGCGTGAAAAACGGCACGTGCGCATTCTGCGGCAAGGAGAGCATATTGATGCAGTTGCCGACGCCGGAAGACTGCATCAGAAGCACGGCGCGCTCGCCGCCGAGCCAGGCGCCGGTTGCCAGCGCCACCCCTTCCTCTTCCGTGGTCAGCACGATCGCCCGCATCTCCGGGTCTTCATGAGCGCGTGCGATGAGCCGCGCATGGCCGGCATCGGGAACATATGCCAACTGGCGTATCCCGGCTCGCCTGAGCGCCTCATAAACCGCATCCTGCCAACTTGCCTGCTGCATCGCGGGCATTCTCCGCATTCTTCCTTCGGCCGCGCCATGCTGCGGGCGGCGCGCAAGAAAGACAAGCCCCGGCTCTGCGGGGGAGCCTTTCGCCCGCATGCAAAGCGGGCACCGGCTTGCGCGGGGGGCGAAGAGGGGGCAAATGCAAACGAACATGACTTGCCGTCGAGGTTCGTATGGATCATTCGTTCAACGCCCCGCCCCATGAGGAGATTCGCGAGGCGGTTCGCCGGCTTTGCGCGCGTTTCCCCGGTGAGTATTGGCGCCGATTGGACCGGGAGCGCGCCTACCCCGCGGAATTTGTGCAAGCGCTCACGGACGCCGGCTATCTTGCAGTCTTAATCCCCGAAGAATATGGCGGCGCCGGCCTTGGCCTTTCCGCCGCGGCGGCCATTCTGGAAACGATCCATGCGGAAGGCTGCAACGGCGCGGCTTGTCATGCGCAGATGTATATCATGGGAACCATTCTGCGGCATGGATCGGCCGAGCAAAAACAACGCTACCTGCCCCAGATCGCGCGCGGCGCGCTGAGGCTGCAAGCATTCGGCGTGACCGAACCGACCTCGGGGAGCGACACCACCTCGCTTCGCACCTTCGCCAGGCGTGAAGGCGATCATTACATCATCAACGGGCAGAAAGTCTGGACCAGCCGCGCCGAGCATTCCGATTTGATGCTGCTGCTTGCGCGCACCACGCCCCGCGAACAGGTCGCCAAGCGAACCGACGGGCTTTCCACATTTCTTGTCGATATGCGGGCCGCGCGTGGAAACGGTCTTACCATCAAGCCGATCCGCACGATGATGAATCATAACTCGTGCGAATTGTTTTTCGATAATATGGTGGTTCCTGCCGAAAATTTGATCGGCGAAGAGGGCAAGGGCTTTCGTTACATTTTGGACGGCATGAATGCGGAACGGTTGTTGATTGCCGCCGAATGTATCGGGGATGCCAAATGGTTTACACAAAAATCCGTCCGCTATGCCAAAGAACGCACGGTGTTCCAAAGACCGATCGGGCAAAACCAAGGCGTGCAATTTCCCATCGCGCGGGCTTATGCCCAGATGCGCGCTGCGGAATTGATGCTTTGGCAGGGTTGCGCGAAGTTTGAGGCAGGGCAAGCTTGCGGTGAAGAAGCCAATATCGCCAAAATGCTGGCGGCCGAAGCGGCCTGGGCGGCGGCGGAAACCTGTATTCAAACGCACGGCGGTTACGGTTTTGCGGAAGAATATGATGTCGAGCGGAAATACCGCGAGACACGGCTGTATCAGGTGGCGCCGATCAGCACCAATCTCATTCTCTCATATATTGCCGAGCATGTCCTTGGTCTGCCGCGCAGTTACTGAAGGGAGGAAGACAGGGTGAGCAACAAACCGTTGGAAGGATTGCTCGTGCTCTCATTGGAGCAAGCGGTGGCTGCGCCGTATTGCAGCTCGCGCCTTGCGGATGCAGGAGCACGGGTGATCAAAGTCGAACGCCCGGAAGGCGATTTCGCGCGGTTCTATGATCGTGCCGCGGCCGGCCAGTCCAGCTACTTTGTCTGGCTGAACCGCGGCAAGGAAAGCCTGGTTGCGGATATCAAAAATCCTGAGGACGCAGCGCTGCTGCATCGCATTCTTGCCCGCGCCGACGTCTTCATTCAAAACCTTGCGCCCGATGCGGCAAAACGTGCCGGTTTCGGTTCGGAGGAATTGCGTGCGCGTTACCCGAAACTGATCACCGTCGATATTACCGGCTACGGCGATGTGCCGGAATATGCGAACATGAAGGCCTATGATCTGCTGGTACAAGCGGAATCCGGCTTGGTGACGATTACCGGTCATCCCGCCGGGCCGGGGAGGGTCGGCGTCTCCGCATGCGACATCGCCTGCGGCATGGCTGCGCATGCCGCCGTTTTGGAGGCTTTGGTTGCGCGCAGCATCTCCGGTCGCGGCAAAGGGATTAAAGTTAGTCTTTTTGACGGAATGGCCGATTGGATGGCGGTTCCGTTGCTGATGTATGAAGCAACCGGGGAGCCGCCGCCGCGGGTTGGGCTTGCGCATCCCTCGCTTTGTCCTTATGGCGCTTTCGCAACCGCGGATGGAAGCCAAGTATTGATCGCCATCCAAAACGAGCGGGAATGGGCGCAATTTTGTGCCAAGTTCCTTGAAGAACCGGATCTGCCGAAACGACCTGGGTTCGAAACAAACCTCGTCCGCGTGCAGAACCGCGCTGAGGTGGAAGCCCATATCGCTGCCGCCATGCGACGGCTTACGCGAGAGGAAGCCGCACGTAAGCTGAAAGCTGCAAATACGGCTTATGGCTTTGTCAACGACCTTGCGGGATTGCAACGGCATCCGGCGTTGCGCCGCGTTGTGATCGATACCCCCAACGGCCCGGTTTCGATTCCGGCGCCGCCCGCCATTTTCAGCGACGGCCCGCGGCGTTTGGGTCCGGTGCCGGCACTTGGGCAGCACTCGCAGGCTATTCGCGCGGAATTTGGGGCCGCTTGACGACGATACCACAGCGCGTCTTCGTCTCCGGTGCCAACGGCTTTATTGGCCGGGCTGTGGTGGCCCGCTTGCAGGCGGCGGGCATTGCGGTTCGGCTTGGCGTGCGCCGGCGCCTCGCTTTCGCGGATCCGGCCGAGACCGTGGTTATGGGAGACTTGCCGGCGCTTGAGCCGAATTGGGAAGCCGCACTTTCCGGCTGCGATAGCCTGGTGCATGCGGCCGGCATCGCCCATCAGGCGGAACCCAAGGATGCCGCCGGACGCGCCCGTCTGTTCGCGGTGAATGCGGAAGGGGCGGCTCGCGTGGCGGAGGCGGCACGACGCGCCGGGCTCCGCCGCGTTGTTTTGGTGAGCTCGGCGGTGGTGCACGGGCGCAGCGCCGCCGAGGGATTAATGGAAACGCATGCGCTCGCGCCGGAAAATACCTACGCGGCGAGCAAACGCGCCGCCGAACAGGCGATGAGGGAAGTCCTCGCGCACTCGGCAACGGCGCTGACCATCATCCGTCCGGTGGCCGTCTATGGCCCGGGCTGCCAAGGCAACCTTCCGCGATTGATGCGCCTGATTCAAACCGGCTTGCCGCTGCCGTTCGGCTCTCTTCGCAATCGACGAAGCTTTCTTGCCGTGGAAGCGCTGGCCGAGCTTGTATGCCTTGCGCTTCGGCAGCCGGAGGCAGCGAATGAGACGTTTCTTGCCGCCGATGCAGCCCCTATCGCAACGCCCGACTTGATCCGCGCGCTTGCCGAGGGGCTTGGAAGGCCGGCCCGATTGTTGGCCTGCCCGCCCGGGCTTCTTCACGGGGCAGCGGCGCTTTTGGGCCGCTCGGATGAAATGCGAAGCCTGACTGCGAGTTTTTGGGTCAGAAGCGAGAAAGCGCAGCAAGTGCTCGGCTGGCAGCCGCCTGGCTCTTCCCGGCCTGGGCTGATCCGCACCGCGCAAATGTTCCGAGTGGTGCCGCATGCCCTTGGCCGAAATTCAGAGCCTGTGCGATAGGCTCTCGCCGTTACGAAGGCGGGCGCGGCCGCGATCACGTGCAATAACGCATGGCGCGCTTGCGGCCGGGAAGGTCAGCGAAACGCCCAGCGTGGTGCCGGATGGGCCGGAAACGGAGCTGCATGGGCGGCGAAAATGGGAAAACCGGAGCGAGGCGAGACCGAGACCATCGCCGTCGTGACCGGCATCGCGCGGTAAGCGGCAAGGTCTTTTCCGACGCTGTTCCTTGCCGGAGCCATTCCGGCGGCCGGTGAGAGATGCGACATCGGAAGGCGTTCCATCAATCCGAAATGCGCCAAAGGCGCGACGGGCCCGCTGCTTGCCAAAGCTCCGGGTGAAAGGTGCACAAACGAACGCAAACCTTGCTCTTCCGGCCAGACCGCGAGCACCTTTCCTTGATATTCGGCGGCCAATTCCGGGGTTACCGAATGGTAGAATGCGGCAGCTTGCGTCCAGCTATGTGTTTGCTGGTAAAGCGTGGACAAGAACCGTGCTGCGTAGTCGGCGTTGCTGGCAGGGTCAAAGGCTTGATCAAGCGAGGCAAAGGCATCCGGATGGTGTGCCAGGTTTACCTGCATGCAGCCGACGTCGATCGAGCGGACGCCGCGCGCTTGCAGGCTCCGCACGGCGGCGACGGCTTCCGCCTTGGTTGCAAAAAACTGCCCTTCCCCCTCGGCATCGATTGTCCAAGGCCAGGGATGCCATAGGCCTGTTCCTTGATCGCGCCGGCCGCTCTCCACCCGTCCAATCGCCGCAAGCAAGTGATCCGGAATGCCGTAGCGTTGCTCGGCTGCGGCAATCGCTTGCCGACATAACAGGCCCGGCGAAGCTCCGGCGGACGCTGCAGAAGTTGCGGAAGCCGGCCCCGGCGGCATTGTCGGCCCGGGCACCTCGGCGAATGCCGTCGCTGCCCCCACCACTGCCAGCAAGACGGCGATCGGGAATGCTTGCATGGCAAAATATGGGCAGGAAAACCTTAGAAAAGCGTTGACGCGGCGCTTCGGTTAGGATTGCTTTAGTATATTCGCATTCGCTCATGTTGCATTGCAAGAAACGCTGCATTGCAAAAAACGCCTTGCATCGTTCTGGCAAAATTACTAGATTGTGCATCGCAGCAATGCGGCGTTGCCGCGCTGTCTGCTTTCTTGGACGTTTCCTCCCTAAACTCGGCGGCGCCAAAAGCGCCGCCTCTTTTTTTGCGTTTTCACGCGACGCTTGGCCGGCAATAAAACCCCGGGGTGGCCGGAGGGTCCGCAAGCTCTTCCTCGATGGAAACCACGTGCGCAAGCGGCGGACCGCGTCGGCAAGCCCGCAAGAGCTCCTCCACGGCGGCGGCTTCGCCTGCCACCAATGCCTCTACGGTTCCGTCCGCCCGGTTTCTGACCCAGCCGGAAATTCCGAGTTCCTCCGCCTTGCGGACCATCCAGTCCCGAAACCCGACACCTTGAACCCGTCCCGAGATGCGCAGCCGTTTTGCACTCATTTCCTTTTCTCTATCGGCGACCGACGAGGATCATAAACCGCTCGGCTTCGGAAACGTCTTGGCCGAGAAGGCGTCGACGGGCGAGCGCCTCCGCATCTTCGCCCCAGAATTCGGCCTGAAAGAGCTCGTCAAGCTGCGAAAGCGCGGTGGCCTGGGCGGCATCCAATGCGCCGGAGGCCATGGCCAAACCGAGCACCAGGCTGCCCAAGGCCGGCACCGCCACTCCGAGAGCCGCAAGCATTTCGGCGGAATACTGAGTCAACGCAAAACGCAAGGCCGCAATCGATTGTTGCGGCTGAGCGATAGGCACCACGCCCCGTGTGACGCAAAGCCGCGCATCCAGATGGATCGCGGCCCAATCGAGCCAGGGCTGCCAGTCTGCGGCTTGCCGCTCGACCAGGGCGGCAGGGCCTTCGGCGCGGTAGCACAGCAAATCGCTTTCGCCGTATTTGGCAAGCGCGGTAATCGTAGGGCCAGGGTCAGGCGCGATCCGCAGCTGAGCCGTGCCGGCCAAACGCGTGAAAGGAAGTTGCGCAATGGAAAATTCCGTGCCGTCCTGGCCCGCCTTTTGCCATTCCTCGGCGATGGCTTCCGCCAAAGCCGCCGAGGTGATCACAAGCGGTGTCCCCTCCGGCAAGCGCAAAGGCCGTTGATCCAGCAAAATCTGAAACCCGGCCGCGCTTTCGACCGCGCGCGCTTCTGTCCAAAACCGCCGCATCTAGATCACCCCGGTTCCGGATCGCACCGCGCCCCGTCCAAGCGCCGCGGAGGAGCTGCGGGGGGTACCTTGAACCCCAAGAGTTGAAATGTTTTTTGCATATGCGGAGGAAGTTCCGCTTCCACTTCCAGAACCCCGCCAAGAGGATGGGGAAGAACGAGCCGGCGCGCGTGCAAATGCAGTCGGTTGGGCAGCTCGCCCCTGGATCTCCCTTCGCGCAGCCGCTGCCCGAAGGCATCTTCGCGCGGTCCGTAAAGAGCATCGCCCAGAATCGGCACCCCGAGTGCGGCGCAGTGCACGCGAAGCTGATGCGTTCGGCCCGTAAGGGGTGAAAGCTCCAGCCAAGCAAAGCGTCGGCCTGCGGTATCCAATGTCCGATAAAACGTGCGCGCCCGCGCGGCCTTCGGCTCGTCTTCCGCAGCGGTCATGGTGCGTTCGCCGCCGGGGCCATGGGAACGCATAAGCGGCAGGTCAATTTCACCTTCCAAAGGTTCGGGTCTGCCCAGAACAACCGACCAATAAATCTTTTTCACCATACGGCTGCGGAAAACTTGCGCCAGTTTGGCCGCAACACCCGGGCTACGCGCCAAGATCATCACGCCCGAAGTGTCCCGGTCCAGCCGATGCACCAGGCGCGGCCGGTCGGGGGCACCGAAACGCAGGCCATCGAGCCAGGCATCCAGGTGGCGAACAATCCCGGGCCCTCCTTGAACCGGAAGCCCCGCCGGTTTCGCGAGTGCGATCACGGCTTCATCGCAATACAGAACCATCGCTTCGAGGGCTGCTTGGGTCGCGGGATCAAGGGGCGGGGCAGGCGTAATCGGGCGAGGGTGAAGGGGGGGCAAAGGCGGAAGCCGCACGGCTTGTCCGGGCTTAAGGCGCGTGCCGGCTTCCACCCGGCGCCCATCCACGCGGAGCTGGCCTGTCCGGCACCACTTTTGGATCTGCCCCTGGCTGAGGTTTGGAAAGCGCCGACGGAGCCAGCGGTCGAGCCGGATTTCCGCCTCATCCGAAGAAACCGTGGAGAGCTCGCTGGTCATTTCTTTTGCTCTTCGCGCTTTTCCTGGGCTTTGCGGAGTTTGTCCCAATACGCAAGCCGTTCGGCAATTTCACGTTCAAAGCCGCGTGCGGTGGGACGATAAAACGCAACCGGCTGCATGCCTTCCGGGAAATAATTTTGGCCGGAAAAAGCCTCCGGCATTTCATGGTCGTAAAGGTAGCCTCGGCCATAGCCCAATTGGTGCATCAGGCGTGTAGGCGCATTCAAGATGTGTTTCGGCGGCATCAGACTGCCGGTTGCCTTTGCCGTGGCAAGCGCCTCGCCGAGAGCGGCATAGAGCGCATTCGACTTGGGGGCGGAAGCGAGAAACACCACGGCCTGCGCAATGGCCAGCTCTCCTTCGGGGCTTCCCAGACGCTCATAGGCTTCCCAAGCTGCCAAGGCTTGCACGAGCGCCTCGGGCTCCGCCATGCCGACATCTTCCGCCGCAAAGCGCACCAAGCGTCGTGCGATATAGCGGGGGTCCTCACCGCCCACCAGCATGCGGGCGAGCCAATAGAGCGCGGCATTCGGGTCTGAGCCCCGCAGGCTTTTATGGAGCGCCGAAATCAAATTGTAGTGCTCTTCCCGATCTTTATCATAAAGCGGAGCGCGCCGCGCGAGCATTGCGGCAAGGCCGGCCGAATCAAGCTTCCCCGTGCTTTCCGGCAAGGCGAACAATTGTTCTGCCATGTTAAGGATCGCTCGCCCGTCGCCGTCCGCCATGGCGCGCAACGCCGCACGTGCCTCATCCTGCAACGGCAAAGGCCGGCCCATGAACTGCTCGGCGCGTCGCAAAAGCTGCTCGAGCGCCGCATCGTCCAGTCTGCGCAGCACCAGAACCTGGCACCGCGAGAGCAGCGGGCTGATTAAAGCAAAGGAGGGATTTTCGGTGGTCGCGCCGACAAGCACCACCGTGCCGTCTTCCACCACCGGAAGAAAGGCATCTTGCTGGGCCCGATTGAACCGGTGGATTTCGTCCACGAACAGGAGCGTGCCCTCGCCCGTGCGCCGCCGTTGCACCGCTTGCTCAAAACAGCGCTTGAGTTCGGCCACACTCGAAAATACCGCGGAAATTTGCGCAAAATGAAGTCCCGATGCATCGGCAAGCAGGCGCGCAATCGTGGTTTTGCCGGAACCGGGAGGCCCCCAAAGGATCAAAGAGGAGAGAGAATGGCGTGCCAGCATTCTCGTGATCGCCCCTTCGGCTCCCAGCAGATGATCCTGGCCCACGACTTCCGAGAGATTTTGCGGGCGGAGCCGATCGGCAAGGGGGACAAAAGCCTCCGTTTTCCGCCGGGCAGGCGCCGAAGCGGATGGGCTCGGTTCGGGGAACAGGTCGCCGGAAACGGCGGAGCTTCGAGCGGTTTTCACTGCGGAATTCTTTAACACGGCTTTCTTTTCGGGTGGAGCGAATTCCGGACCCCGGCAAAGCCCCGTGAGCGGTCAGAGGCAAATAGAAACAACCGTTCTTTCGTTCCGTTCTTGAGGAGCGATGCGGAAGAGGCGTCGCATCGGCTCGTTTCGATTTGCCGCCTTAACGATGCGCCCTTTCGCAAACGTTTCCGGCTCTTGGCATATTTCGGATCATACATAAATTGGTATCGGTAGCCGGTCGGTATCTTGCAAGGTTTCGCATCGGAGGTGCCTCAAAGAAATTACAAATCAGCCATATTTTCGCCTTCTCGCGCTCCCAACTGTCTTCTGCACGGCAAACCCGCCAGGCCAAGGGTGACTTCGAGCCACTTGATACCTACGTTGTGCTTTAGGTTGTTGTCATGAGCATTTGGGCCAGTGAGCAGGACACTTCGGCTGCCCTGAGAGAAGCTCCCAGCGGAACTTCGGCCGCAAAAGAAATGACGGGCAGGTTAGTACTGGTATCGAACCGCGTGCCGGCCTTGGTCGGGGAAGCGCAAGCCGGAGGCTTGGCCGTTGCGGTTGAGGAATTGCTTCGCCAGCAAGGGGGGCTTTGGCTGGGCTGGAGCGGCGTTATTTCGGCGCGCGGCAGCAAAGAAAAAGAAGCGGTGCGGCGGCAGGTTCGCGGTGCCGTGGAGTATGTCACGCTCGATTTCTCTCGCAAGGATTATTCCGGTTATTACAATGGCTTCGCCAACGGCGTGCTGTGGCCGCTTTTGCACACGCTTCCCGAGCTCGTCACCTTCGATCAGCGCGACGCAGCGACTTATTACCACGTGAATGCGCGACTGGCAGACGCCTTGCTGCCGCTCTTGCGCCCCGGCGATGTGATTTGGGTTCATGATTATCACCTCTTGCCCTTGCCGAGGCTTCTTCGTGCGCGCGGAGCTCGCGCGCCGATCGGGTTTTTTCTTCACACGCCTTTTCCCAAAGCGGATGTGATCGAGCTTGTCCCCGCCGTCGGGCCTTTGGTCCGCGACGTCTTGGCGGCGGACCTTATCGGGTTTCAAACGACGCAAGACCTGCAGAACTTTGCTGCAGCGGCAGAGCGGTTTGCGGGGGCAAAGATCTCCTCTTCAGAGCCGGTGCTGGAGTTTGGTCGGCGGCGGGTTCGGCTGGGTGTTTTCCCGGTTGAGATTAACGTCGATGCTTTTGCGGCGGCCGCGGCGCAGAGCGCCGCCGGGCCGGCAGCCCAACGTCTTAGCGCAAGTTTGGGCGCGCAGAGTCTTATCCTTGGCATCGACCGGCTGGATCCGACAAAAGGTTTGCTCCAGCGCCTCGCAGGCCTGCGACGCCTGTTTGAACGGTATCCGGAATGGCGCCGCCGGGCGAGCTTGTTGCAAATAGCCGCGCTTTCGCGCCAGGATGTTGCAAGCTACCGCGCGCTGAAAGCGGCGCTGGATTGTGCGGCCGGCAGCTTGAACGCCGAATTCGGCGAGCCCGACTGGTTGCCGTTGCGGCTGCTTTCGCGGGCAGGCCAGCGCGAAACGATTGCCGGTTTTATGCGGCTGGCACGCGTCGGTTTGGTCACCCCGCTCCGCGACGGCATGAACCTGGTTGCCAAAGAATACGTCGCCGCGCAGGATCCAAGGGATCCGGGGGTGTTGGTGCTTTCGCGGTTTGCCGGGGCAGCCAGGCAGCTGGATGCGGCGCTGCTCGTCAATCCCCATGATCCGGAGGAAATCGCCGAAGCCTTGCATCGCGCGCTCGGCATGGAGCAGGAGGAACGCCGGGCGAGGTGGCAAGCGCTCTATCAGAGCCTTGCGGGCAGCTCTTCGCTCACTTGGGGCCAAGCCTTCCTTTCCGCCTTAACGCGCGCCCGAACCGAAGCCGCGAGCAGCGCGCGCACCGGCCTGATGCACAAAGCCTCGGCAGCCGAACGCCGCCAAGCGCGGCTGGGCTACTGGGCGGATCAGCAAGCCGCCCTGCAACACTGACCTCCGGCATTCAGGGCGGCGAAGGTAACGCTCGTCTTTTCGGAGGCCTAAGCGGGATCGGGACCCACCCGGACGAGAAGCTTGCCGAAATTGCGCCCGCTCAAAAGCCCGATCAGGGCTTGCGGCGCATTTTCCAGACCATCCACCACGTCCTCTCGGTAGCGGAGCGAGCCGTCCATCACCCACGGCTTGGCAAGCGCGCGCCATTCGGCGAACCGCTCGGGCTTGTCGGTGACGATTAAACCCTGAATGCGAAGCCGTTTGCGCACAACCGGCATCAAATTCGGCCCGGGCCTGGGCTTTGTGTCGTTGTATTCCGCCACCATTCCGCACATCACCATGCGCGCGAACGGATTCAACATCGGGAACACGGCCGCCTGAACATCGCCCCCGACATTTTCGAAATAGACGTCGATACCGTTGGGGCAGGCCTGCTCGAGGGCGCTGCGAAGATCGACCACGCGGTGATCGATGCAATCATCAAAGCCGAGCGTCTCCTGAACATAAAGGCATTTCTCGGCACCGCCCGCGATCCCCACCACCCGGGCGCCTGCGCGTTTGGCGATCTGCCCGGCGACCGAGCCCACCGCGCCGGCCGCTGCCGAAATAACCACGGTTTCCCCCGGTTTTGGCTGGCCGATATCCGTCATCCCGGAATATGCGGTCGTGCCGGGCATGCCGAGAACACCGAGATACGTGGAAAGCGGCGGGCCGTGCCGATCGAGCTTGACCAGGTTGCGTGCTTCGGAGACGATGTAATCGGCCCAGCCGTTCGGACCCACCACCACATCGCCGGGGGCAAAATTGGCATCCTCCGAGGCGATGACTTCTCCGACGGTCTCTCCGGTAATGACCCCGCCGATGGGGACGGGTGCCGCGTAAGATTTGGCATCGGAGAGCCGCCCGCGCATGTAAGGATCAAGGGAAAGCCAAATCGTGCGCGTTAAAACCTGGCCTTCCTTGAGGGGCGGCAGCGTCTCCGTGATCAGCTCAAAATCCTCCGGGCGGGGGGGCCCGACCGGGCGCTGCCGTAAGATAATGGCTCTGCGGGTCATGTTCATGCCTTGCTCCTTTGAAAAGGGATCAGCGCTTTAAGCAGCTTCGGCCTTCAGTACAATGCGACCGGTAACTTTCCCTTCCCGCAAGCGCATGAGTGCGGCATTCGCCTCCCGCTGCGGCATTGTCGTGACCGGGAGCGGGGCAAGCTGGCCACGCTGCGCGAGCTCCACCAACCCGCGCAGATCCTTCACCGTACCGACATAGCTGCCTTGCACGGTCAGCGCACGGATGGCCATTAACGGCAAGGGCAGGGTCAGTTCGCCGCCGAACAGACCGACTTGAACAAGCTTGCCTCCCTTTCGGAGGGCATCGAACGAAAAGCGGGCGGTTGAAGTTCCGTTCACCAAGTCGATCACGGCAAGCACCGGTCCGCCGCAGGCCTCGATAATCCGTTGGGCAACCCCTTCGCCGTTGCCGTCAACGGTTTTGGTGGCTCCTGCGCGTTCCGCCGCGGCACGTTTCTCGGCGGAGACATCGACGACCACGATATTGCGATGGTTGAGGGCTTTCAGGATGGCAATCGCATTCATCCCGAGACCGCCCGCACCCACGATGACGATCGGCTCATCCGGCGCGATGGGCATGACTTTCTGAATTGCCGAATAAACCGTAATCCCGGAGCAGGCGTAGGTAGCGGCGACGGCCGGGTCGATATTCCCCGGATCAACCAAATGCCGCGGGTGCGGGGCAAGCACGTGGGTGGCATAGCCGCCGTTTTGATACACCCCGATGCTTTTGGGTTGCAGGCACATATTGTCTTCTTCCGCCAGGCACCGCGCGCAAGTTCCGCAGCCAACCCAGGGATAAACGATGCGAATATCGCCAACGTTCACGCCTTTGGCTTCGGGGCCGAGCTTCACCACTCGGCCGACGATTTCGTGGCCCATGGCGAGGGGGAGACTGACGCCGCGATCCGCGAGCGAAAGGCGCTTGCCGCCGCCCAGATCGTAATAGCCCTCCCAAATATGCAAATCAGAGTGGCACACGCCACAATAGGTTGTTTCCAGCAGAACTTGAGTGCCGGTCGGTTCCGGTGTGGGAAACTCAACTTCCTGCAAAGGTGCTCCGTTCTGCACTACGGCCCAAGCGCGCATCGCCTCCTCCATTCAGTATTCGGTTTCTCGGGTTTATGGGACTCCAGGGCGGCCTCGGGGTCAAGCGGGCTTCGAGGTTTGAACTTCGGGGTTCATCATCCGAATTGGCGCCCCGTCCAGAAAAGCCAGCACGTTTTCGATAGCTTCGCGATAAAAGATGGAAAAAACCTCCCCGACGTTATACCCGATATGCGGGGTAAGAACCGTGTTGGGTGCGCGCCGCAAAGGATGCTCGGGCGCGAGAGGCTCGTGATCGAAGACGTCCAAGGCCGCAATGATCCGTCCCGATTGCACGGCGGAAAGCAGCGCGGCCTCGTCGATTAACGGCCCGCGCGAGGTATTGATCAGAATGGCGCCGGGCTTAAGGCGCGCGAGGTCTTCTCGGCCGAGCAATCCGCGGGTCGTGGGGGAAAGCGGCATATGGAGGCTCACGGCATCGGCAGTGGAGAGCAAGGTGAGCTTGTCGGCGTATTCCGCACCGCCTGCCTGGGCGCGCTCGGCCGTCAGATGCGGGCTCCAAGCCAGCACCCGCATTCCGAGCGCCTTTGCGTAGCCTGCAACGAGCGTTCCAATTCGCCCGAGCCCAATGATGCCGAGCGTAAGCCCGTTGAGGATAATCCCCGTTTTGAGGCCCTCTTGAAAACGGCCGGCGCGGATCTCTTGGTCTGCCAGCGGAATGTGCCGCGCTGCGGCAAGCAAGAGCCCGAGAGTGAGTTCCGCAGTCGCGATCAGAGAACGGCCGCCGGCAGTGTTGCACACGAGGATCCCCCGCTGCGTGCAGGCTTCCAGGTCCAGGGACGCGGCACGCATGCCGGTGAGCGCGATCATGCGCAGCTTGGGCAAGCGAGCCAACAGCGAGGCCGAGAACGCGGTTCGCTCGCGCATGGCGATCACGATATCAAATCCCGCAAGTGCGGCGGCTGTTTCTTGCTCGTTCGCGAACGGCTTGGAAAAAAATTTCAGTTCTGCCCGCGCCTCAAGCTTCGACCAATCCGCGCTTGCTCGCGCAATATTTTGCCAATCGTCCAAAACCGCCACGCGCACCATTGTCATGTCTCCCCTTCGTTTTTACGCCGGAGCGTTACCACCCTTCGGATGCGGCCAAAATGCGCGTCGTTGCCCAAGGATCCAAGAGGGATGTGCCAACGCGTCTCGATAGCGATGGAAGAGCAGCCCCAGAAGTGAGGCCGACGGTCCTTCGCCACGGCAAGGGGATTCGCCTCCAGTTCTGCCCCTCCATAGCCGCGGGGAATGCGGCAAGCAACTCTGAGGCGAGGATGCGCAAAGACGGTCTGGCGTAAGAAGCCAAATCGGCGCATTGTTTTGAGATGGAGTTTACGCAGCAATCAGGTTTTCAGCGAAAGCTCGGCATCGCCGTCCATACGACCGAGGCAGGCTTGCTGGCTTACATCATCGATTCGCCGCCGGAAGCACTCCCCTCGGTTGCGCGTGATGATCTGATTGTCGCTTGGCGGGCGGCGCGGGCGGCGGCACTCGCGCAGAGCTCCGGCCTGCCGCGCGGATTGCACTTTTGCCGCCAGGACGGCTCCGTCTTCCGCTTGGTTTTGGCGGATGCGGATGCGTGTTGCTGGGCGGCTGCCGTGGATCGACTGGCGGGCCTGCACACCCCTTACGGTCTCACGCTTTGCCTTCGTCTGCTGGGGCTGGTCGACTTGTTGGCCAGTGCCCGCTGGGCAGGTTGCTTCTTTGACCTTGCTCCGGACGGAGTAACGCTGCACCCCGATTTGCTGGCGGCTGCGGCGGCATTGCCATTGAATGCGGAAGCGCGCTTTGATGAAACTCTGTTTCGCGCTCGCCTGCTTCCCCGCATAGGTTCTCGTTCTTTCCACCCACAAAGCCGAGCTTTTGCATGATCCAACGCCTCTCGGGTTTTTCCCTCCCTGCCATTGTGATTGTGTGCAGCGCTTTCATCGGGTGCGCGTCACCGAGCTCCTCTTCAGGCCCGGGCCAAGCCCGCTCTTCGATTGAATCCGAATGTCGCGCACGGGCGGACCAGGTTTATGCTCGCCAAAACCGAGCCGATGTTTACAAGAACGACATTCTTGCCGCGCGCACGGGGATGGCTCCGCTTTCCTCAAACGGTTTGTTGAACAATCCGACCCAAGGGTTGCCAGAGCGCTATGATCAGTCGAGCATTTACCAGCGTTGCCTTGTTGAGCATGGATTCACTATTCGACCGACCGTGAATCCGCCATCCGGATCAGGACAATAACGGCCCACGTTTTTCGGCAGAGGAGCCCGAGGTGAGCAAGATCCATCGAACCGGTGCGAACGACATTCTCTCGCAAGCGGTTGAGTATCACGGCTTCGTGTTTTTGCAGGGTGTCGTGCCGAAGAATTTGACCCAAGACATCAAAGGCCAAACGGAGGAAGTCTTGGCTGAGATCGATCGGCTTTTGGAAGTTCACGGAACCGACAAAACTCGGCTTTTACAGGCGATCATCTGGTTGAGCGATATCGGCAATCGTAACGCCATGAATGCGGTCTGGTCGGCTTGGTTGCCAAAGGGTGGAGCGCCGGCCCGCGCGTGCGTTGAAGCGAAACTCGCGGATCCGCGGATATTGGTCGAGATCATGGTGACGGCCTGCCGCTAAGCCGCGCATGGGCGTTGAGCGGCGGGTTTTATGCCCGGCGACACCGGTGCAAGATTTCGGGCCCATTTCCCTCAAGGCATCCGCCCTTTTCCAGGGGCCGATGGAAGAGCAACGGGAGTATTGCGCTTGCCCAGCCGGGGGGTGGCTTTCACTGGGAGGGCTTTTCCTCACGGGAAAGAAGCGCGATCAAACCATCAAGCTGCGCTAAATTCCGATAATGGATACGGATATGCCCGGCCTGCCCGTCGAAGAAAATCTCCACTTTTAATCCCAGCCGTTCCGAGAGGTCGTGCTGCAGTGCCGCGGTTTCCGGATCTAATGGCCTTGATCGGCTCTTCGTTGCCGTCGGCTCGGCCTTGCGGGAGACAAGTGCTTCCGTTTGCCGGACATTGAGCCCACGCGCGATGACCGCCAATGCCGCCTTTTCCGGCTCGGGATGCGCAAGCAATGCGCGCGCATGGCCCGCGGATAACGTGCCTTTTCGGACTTCCGCTTTGACCGAGGGCGGGAGCTGGAGCAGGCGTAAAGTGTTCGCGATATGGCTGCGGGATTTTCCGACCGCTGCGCCGAGTGCTTCCTGGGTGAACCCGTGTTCGACCATGAGGCGACGATACCCTTCGGCTTCCTCCAGGGGGTTGAGGTCCTGTCGTTGCAGGTTTTCTACCAAGGCAGCAGCCATGGCATCGACATCGGTCAGCTCCCGGATGAAAACGGGTACTTCATGCAGCCCCGCCGCTTGCGCGGCTCGCCAGCGACGTTCTCCGGCAATGATTTCATAGCGATCCGGTGAAGAGCGGGACGGCCGCGCCAGCAAGGGCTGTAAGACGCCGTGGGCGCGGATGGAATCGGTGAGTTCCGCGAGCGCCTCGTCGTTCGTTTCCGAGCGTGGCTGAAACGGCCCGGGCTCCAGGAGCGCAACGGAGATGAGATGCACCCCGCTGCCGGCGGCATCGGAGGTGCTTTCGTCGACCTCGCCGAAGAGCGCGGCAAGACCGCGGCCAAGGCGGCGTTCGGGACTTTTGGGGCTCATGGAACGACTCCCTGAAAGCTTCGCTCGCGACGGAGCAGTTCCCGGGCCAAGCGAATATAGGCTTGTGCGCCCGGGGAACGAAAATCGTAAAGCATGATGGGTTTCCCATGGCTTGGCGCTTCGGAGACTCGGATATTCCGAGGAATGACCGTCTCATAAACTTGTTGGCCGAAGATTGCGCGGACATCGGCAGCAACAAGTTCCGAAAGATTGTTTCTTTTGTCAAACATTGTCAGTACGATACCCTGCAGGCGGAGAGCCGAATTAAAACGGCGTCGCACGAGATCGATGGTGCGCATCAGGTGCGCTACCCCCTCAAGGGCAAAAAACTCACACTGGAGCGGGACCAGTGCGGAATCGGCGGCGACCAAGCCGTTCAAGGTTAGGAGCCCGAGGCTTGGCGGGCAATCGATCAAAACGAAAGAAACCTGGCCTCTTTCACGGCGCAAAGGCGCGAGCGCTTCGCGCAGGCGAAATTCTCGGCGCGGTATGCCGACGAGTTCCACTTCGGCCCCCACCAAATCAGGCTCCGATGGGACCAAAAAGAGATTGGGAACCAAGGTCGGACGGGTGACCTCCGAGATCGGGCATCCTTCGATAAGAAGACGATAACTTCCGCGCTGACGATCCGGGCGAGCAATGCCCAAACCCGTGGAGGCGTTTCCTTGCGGATCTAGATCTATCAGTAAGACGTGCTCTCCGGCGGCTGCGAGTGCCGTGCCGAGGTTGATCGCCGTGGTGGTTTTACCGACGCCGCCCTTTTGGTTGGCAATGGCGATCACCCGAGGAGGCGTGTGCATCGTTTCGCCATTTGCCTCGGAATCTCGGGGAAGATCAGGCGGGGGCACGGGCAAGCTCGGAGATCTGCAAGATGACGGAATGCACGAGTGTTTCGCTGGGCGTGATCGTGACTTTCATGTGCCAGTTCCGACGGGCCGCTGCCAGTTCTTTTTCAACCGAGCGACCTTTGAGAAATAAACAACGCCCATGAGGCGTCAGAAAAGGATGGGCGAGCGCGAGCAACCTATCCAGTGGGGCAAGGGCGCGTGCGGTGACAATGGGAGCCGGTGGAAGCTTTGCCTGTTCGATCCGCAAAGGGTGAATGCTCACCGACGCCCCGGTAATCCGAGCCGCTTCGCGCAGAAAAGCCGCCTTGCGTCGATTGGCTTCGATGAGATGAAAGTGCCAGCCGGAGGCGATGGCGAGAATGAGCCCCGGGAAACCAGCCCCTGACCCGAGATCCAAAGCGATCCGTTCCGGCCCAGTCAGGAACGGAACAAGCTGCAACGAATCGGCTATGTGCTTCTCTCCGGCCAGAGTTGTGTCCGATCGACTGATGAGGTTGAATTTCCGGTTCCAGAGTTGCAAAAGCTCGAGAAAAGCATCGAGACGCTCGCGGATATCGTCCGAGAGGGCAACGGTGGTCAAAACTTGATTTCCTTCCTTTGTTGCTTCGATGTTTCACGTGAAACTTCGTTTGTCCGGTCCCGTCATTCCTTTTTCATGGAAATAGTCTTGGGTTGGTCCTTTTTCGTGCTTGCGCTTGAGGCCCCACCTTGGGCTTAATACACACGCCACGCTTACCGAAGCCGGTATGTCTGAGAAACGCTCGGCTTTGGCAACGGCGGTACTCGGCTTTCTACCCCGTAGCAACACGCCCAGGTCCCCGGCTCGCGTTTTCGAACGCTTATAGTAGAACCGCGTGCCTTACCTCGCAACCCGACAATCCTGCGGAATGAGCAGCGATTTTGACATCGCCCGCTCCCCCTCGCCTTGCCGAGCGTGTTCGCAACATGGTCATCCTTGCAGACAGCAATGCTTCCGGCGAAACGAGCGAAAAGTCTTCTCCGCGGTTGTCTTTTGAACTTGCGCTCCCTGGGCCTCCGCGCGGGCAGGCCGACCTCCATCACGGCACGGTATAGAGATAAAGCGCAGGCCCCGACCGAATTAACGGCTAGGGAGAAAGCGATCGAGCGCCTAGCCTAAGCGCCGGGCACATCCAATTCGTTTTCTGCCACGGCCGGCGGAAGATCGGGATCGCCCTGAAAAGCCTCGGCGTTGACGGCGCGGGCGCGTTGACGCGCAGAAAACATGGCGCCGCGCGCGGGGATCCGGTCCGCAAAACGCAACAAGCCTATCGGCTGCAGCACGTCATCGAACACCGACTCGACGCCGCCCTGAATGAAGTAGGTCTCATGCCAAAACCCGGTGCCCCCGGGGTCGCGCAGAAAGCGCGCCCACCACTCGCGATGCGGGGTTGATCGCGCCCAGGCCTCGAGCGAGGCGAAATCACGCCAATATTGGCGGATGCCCGCATGCGGCGGAAAGAGCGACCAGAGAAATGTCTCGTGCGAGAGCAGTCCATCCGGCATCGTCTTCACGGCGGTGGCAATGCGCGGGCCAAAGCCCATCAGCGTGCGCAACCCGGTAAGCGCGTTCACTCGCATGCCGAGCAAAATCATCACCAGATCGGGATATCGGCTGAGATCGACGGTAACACGCTGGACCGCCATTCGTAATTCTCCCGAGAAATACTTGCCGGACGTTTCCCAATTCGAGCGGATCGGCCGCCCTTGATCCACAACAGAATAACGTGGTTCTGGCCCCGTTGGAAGACGAAATGCAGGGCGACAGCACGATTGGAGAGAAATCTGAAAATATTCGGGAGTCCGGTTTCGTCGTTCGAGGAATGTCCCATCGCTCGGGAGTTTGTCGATAGTGGTCGAAACACCATCGCCATTAATGGGGCTGATGGGACGCTGCGGAAGAATGTCCGCGTGCAGATTCGGGTAAGATCAAGCGTTTCTTATTTGCTATCCGGGGATAAGCGGGAAGGAGCCAGGCAAACGGTTTATGGGCAGGCCGAAAGCCTTCCGAAGGCGTGATCCAGCAGATGTTCATCAGGAATAAGCGGCCGCAGAAACCCGCGGGGTAGCGAAGAATGTGACGGCGCCCGCAGAAACAAAGAGTGCTTCCTCTGCTTGCGTCGACTGCGCCACTTGCCGTTGCGCTGCGAGCGCAAGCGCTTCCGCGGCAGAAGCCCTCCCGGTGATGGCTGAGGCGCGGAGCCTGATGGCCGCGGTCAGGGGCGCGGCAAGATCTCCACAATTGATGTTTCCCTTCCCGGCAAATCCTTCTCGGCATTCAGCATTTGGGGTAGGCTCTCTTCGGGAAGATCGTCCTCCCGACACCAGCACCACCTTGTCTGGGTTGTGACGCATATTGCGGCTTGATCGGTTGCCGGCTCGCTTGCTCTGCCCCTTTTCCGGGGGAAATAAGGCAGATACCGCGGCGCAGCGATGGCGCCGATGACGACGGCAACGCCGATAGCCACTACAGCAACGAGGATTGTTGCGATCATCGTGGCCTCCTGGAGGCCTGCCCGGCTCTTACTTCAGGTGGCCAATTCCTGGGTTAGATCTCTCAGATGGGTCCTATAGTCACTCCAGATTCAAGAGGAAAAATTACGTTCGCCCCCCGCGGCCCGCGCAAGCCTGTGCGGCTCGCGCCGTCCCTAGTCAGTCTCCGTTTCCTGGGCTTTGCGGTGGATGCTGCCGCCACTGGCTGTTTGGCCGGCCATCGCCGCCGTTGTTCATGAATCGCATCATCTCGGCGCACTGGGCCATCATGCCTTGGCCCATCATGCCTCCGCCCATCATGCCTTGGCCCATCATGCCTCCACCCATATGCCCCATGCTTAAGCCGCGATCGGAGGAACGGCCTTGTGTGTCACTTGAGCCGTTCTGCGCGAAAGCAGGGGCAATCAACGCACCAAGCACTCACGGCGGTCACGCGAATCGGTGTGCCCTGGCGAACCCGTAAGACCGGACCTGGTTCGATACCGTTGTAGGCCCATACCTCCGTCGCGGGATATTCCTCCCCGACCATGCAAACGCGTGCCATAATCAAACCCTCTGCCCCTCTTGCCGATTGACGGAGGATCGGCTCCAACTCTAGCAATGTCGGCAAACAAACTCGATGCGGCATGATGAGGCATAATCTACAGCCAACCACGCGTCACGGCGCCTTGGCGCGGCTTGCCGAGCGCCCGGCCCGCGCATTGCCCTGGTCGCGGCCGCACCGGTTTCTTCCTGGCGCATCATTCCAACACCGTTTGCGCGCGGCTGCGCACAGGCCGGAGTTGCAGGGCACGCCCTGGCAAAGTTGCGCGGTAAAGTTTTGCCGCCGCCCGCTCCAGCAGGCAGTGCCGGCGCCCGGGCTGCCGAGGGCCATGTTTCACACCGTCATTATCTGCCGCCAAGGAGGACCAGATGCCGCTTACCCGCCGCTCGCTGCTTGTCGCCGCTAGCGCCACCCTCGCCGCGCCCGCCATTGCACGAGGCGCCGGCAAGCCCGTTCTGATCGGCGAGATCAATTCCTATACCGCTGCCCCGGCCTTCACCCTGCCCTATCGCAACGGGTGGCAGCTTGCCGTGGAGCAGATCAACGCAGCGGGCGGCGTGCTCGGCCGGCCGATCGAGGTGATCAGCCGCGACGACGCCGGCAAACCTGCCAATGCCATCCGTCTTGCCGGTGAGTTGCTGAACGAGCAGAACGTCGATCTCCTGGCCGGCGGCTACCTCTCCAACATCGGCTTGGCCATCAGCGACTTTGCGAAGCAGAAGGGCAAGCTCTACATCGCCGGTGAACCGCTCACCGACGCGCTGGTATGGAAAGACGGGCATCGCCTGTGCTTTCGGCTGAGGCCCTCGACCTATATGCAGGTGGCGATGTTGGTGGCCGAGGCGGCGAAGCTGCCGGCAAAGCGCTGGGTCACGGTGGCCCCGAACTATGAATACGGCACTTCGGCGGTGAAGTGGTTCAAGCAATTGCTGATGCAGGCGCGGCCGGACGTCCGGTTCGTGGCGGAGCAATAGCCGGCGCTGGGTAAGATCGACGCGGGCGCGACCGTCGCCGCGCTGGCCGAGGCCAAGCCGGACGGCATCTTCAACGCGACCTTCGGCGGCGATTTGACGAACTTCGTCCGTCAGGGCAACACGCGCGGCCTGTTTGAAGGGCGGAGTATTGTCTCACTGTTGACGGGCGAGCCGGAATATCTCGATCCGCTGGGCGAAGAAGCGCCCGAAGGCTGGATCGTCACCGGCTATCCGGTCGAGAGCGACACCTCCCCCGCCGATGCCGCCTTCATCGCCACCTACAAGAAGAAGTTCAACGAGCTCCCGCGGATGGGGTCTGTGGTCGGGTATGCGCTGATTTATGCAATCGTCGCCGGCATCGTGCGCGCCGGCAGCACCGAAACCGACGCCATGGCCGAGAAGGGTTTCCCCGGCGCCGAGTTTCAGACTCCGTTTGGGCCTGCGATCTGGCGCGCGATCGATCATCAATCCACGCTCGGCACCTTTGTCGGCCGCATTGCTTTGAAGAACGGGCGCGGCACGATGGTCGATTGGCACTACGTGGACGGCGCGAAGGTGATGCCGTCGGACGAGGAAGTGCGCCGGATGCGGCCGGCGTGAACCGCCTTGCGACCCGCACCCTGCCCGATCCCGCATGACAGTGCTGCTTGTCCAGATTTTGACCGGCATCGCCGGGGCTTCGTCGCTGTTCCTGGTCGCGGCGGGGTTGACGGTGATTTTCGGTGTCACCCGCGTCGTCAACTTCTCCCACGGCAGCCTCTATATGCTCGGCGCTTACATCGCGTGGAGCGTGTTCGAACATTTGCCGCACACGCCGCTCGGTTTCGTATTGAGCGCAGCGGCGGCGGCGCTTGCGCTCGGCATACTGGGCGCAGCGCTGGAGGTAACGCTCTTGCGCCGCATCTATCGGGCGCCGGAGTTGCTGCAGCTCTTGGCCACCTTCGGGGTGGTGCTGATGGTGCAGGACATTGCGCAGGCTATTTGGGGCGCGGAGGATCTGACCATCGCCCGTCCGCACTGGATGCGCACCTTCGTCGTGCTCGGCGGAGAACGCTTCCCGCTCTATGACTTGATCCTGATCGCGGCCGGGCCGGTCGTGCTGGGCCTGCTCTGGCTTATTCTGCATCGCACGCGTTTCGGCACGCTGGTGCGCGCGGCGACCCAAGATCGCGACATGGTCGCGGCACTCGGCGTCGACCAACGCGCATTGTTCACCGCCGTCTTCGCACTCGGTGCCGCGCTTGCGGGGCTGGGCGGCGCACTCGGCTTGCCCGACGGATCGGCCAATCTGCAGCTTGATCTCTCGGTTATCACCGATGCGTTCGTGGTCGTCGTTGTCGGCGGCTTGGGCAGTATTACCGGGGCGTATCTCGCAAGCCTCTTAATCGGCATCTTGCAGGCGCTCGGCGTTCTTTTCGTGCCCAAGCTGACGCTGGTGATGGTGTTCGTGGTCATGGCAGCGGTCTTGGTGCTGCGGCCGGAGGGTTTGCTCGGCCGCGCCGGCGCGACGGTGCGCGAGGCCGCGGCCCCGCCTCTCGTCCGCCCGGCCGAGCCGGCGCTACTCGGGCTTGGTCTTGCCGCGTTGATTGCGCTTGCGCTTGCCCCGTTGATTGTCGGGCCGTTTGCACTTTCGGTGCTGACCGAGGCGATGACGGCAGTGCTCTTTGCCGCTTCGCTCCATTTCATGATGGGACCGGGCGGCATGCCGAGCTTCGGCCATGCCGCGTGGTTCGGGCTCGGTGCCTATGCCGTGGCGCTGGCAAGGACTCTGTTGGCCGCGCCGATGCCGCTTGCGCTGCTGATGGCGCCGGCGCTGGCAGCCGTCGTCGCGCTCGCATTCGGGTGGTTCGTGGTGCGGCTTGCCGGTGTGTATCTCGCAATGCTGACGCTTGCTTTCGCGCAGATTGTCTGGGCCGTGGCGGTGCAATGGGCGGAGATCACCGGCGGGGACAACGGGATTTTGGGCGTCTGGCCGCCGCATGCGCTTGCCTCGTCTCGCGCCTTCTATTGGTTCTCTCTGGTTGTTTGCACGGCCGGCGCGTTGGCCCTGCGGCGCATGCTCTATGCGCCGTTCGGCTACGCGCTGCGCGGGGCGCGTGATTCGGACCTGCGGGCGGAAGCGATCGGGCTGCCGACGGTACGGTTACGGCTGGTGGCTTTCGTCATCGCCGGGGCGGCAGCGGGGCTGGCGGGCGGAATGACGGCATTCGGAAAAGGCAGCGTGTTTCCGACCTATCTCTCGATCGGCCATTCCGTCGATGCGCTGCTGATGGTGCTGCTCGGCGGTGTGCAAACGATGGCGGGGCCGATCGTTGGGGCGCTTGCTTATACGGGGCTTTATGATGTGCTCTTGCTGGTAACGGGGCAATGGCGATTGGTGCTGGGGGCGGCGATCGTGGTGTTGGTGCTGGCCTTCCCGCAGGGCATCGCGGGCGCGGCGATACTGGCATGGCGGCGGCGCGCGGCGTGACGGTGCTGGCGGCCGAAGGTCTGCGCAAGAGTTTTAACGGCGTTCAAGCCGTGCGGGGTGTTTCTTTCGCGGTCGCGGCAGGTGAAATCTTGGCGCTGATCGGCCCGAACGGTGCGATAATCGCCCCCTCGCCATCCGTTCGATCACAAGAACTCCGATCGAAAGTGCTCTGTTCAAGCCCCTACTCTTTGGGGGCTGATGGGGACGAGACCTCACCGTAGGCCGCCTCGATCCCGGACCACCGGTCGAAACCGACGATCTCCTTATATTCTTCAAAGCCAACGCCGCGTCCGGCAAAGCCGATGCCGCCGCGCGCCAGTTCGTCGAGCACGCCCTGCATGGCGCGTGTCGCATGCATCAGAAGCGAGATTCCGTAAATCACCAGGGAGAACCCGAGGCGGCCGAGTTCCGCCGGCGGCAACAGCGGCGTCCGGCCCCCTTCGAGCATATTGGCGAGCTGCGGTACTCCTGCAAAGGCGCTGCCGATGCGCGCCAGCTCCTCCACGCTTGCCGGCGCCTCGATGAACAAGCCGTCGGCGCCGGCGCGTAGGTAGCGTTCGGCGCGGCGCAGCGCTTCGTCCATGCCATGCAGCGCACGCGCGTCGGTTCGGGCGATGATAAAGGTATCGGGCCGCATCCGCTCGGCGGCGACGGCGCGCAGGTTGGCTTCCATGCGCTCGGGAGGCATCAGCTGCTTGCCGGCCATATGCCCGCAACGCTTGGGCGAAACCTGGTCTTCGAAAAAGATCGCGCCGGCCCCCAGCCGCTCATAGGTATGCAGCACGTGTACCGCCACCTTGGCGTCGCCGTAACCGTTGTCGCCATCGACCAACACCGGCAGATCGCAGGCTGCCATGATGTCACGGACGCCGGCGGCGATCTCGCCCAGCGCCGCCAGCCCGATGTCGGGTAGGCCGTAGCGTGCCCCAAGCAGCGGAAAGCCGCCGATGAAGTAGGCCTTGAAGCCGGCACGCGCGATCAGCCGCGCGCTGATCGCATCGTGCGCCCCAGGCATGACGAGCGGCGCCGGTTCGGCTTCCAGCAAACTCCGAAACGTCGGTTTCATATTCCTGACGCCTGGGGCAGATCCACCCCGGCCCGGACCAGATTGCAGGAAGGCTTGAGCACGGGGCCGGAGCCGATCATCAGCACATCGCCGCTCCGTGTTTTTGACCCTGCCATATCCTTCGCTGCCATTGCGTTCTCTGTGTGCAATTTAGTCTATCGCGAATAACTTCGTCACGTCAATATGACCCGCCCGGCAACAACGCCACGAGCAACCGACGGTTTGTTTGCTTCCGGCACGAAATTCGTTATTGACTGATTTATTCGCTATATTCTAATACCGCGTCGGTTGCGGAAACCAGGGGAGGATATGCCAATGCGTGGCTGGGAACGTGGAATCAGTCGTCGGCTTTTGTTGAAAGGGGCAGTAATCGCGCCACTGCTCGCAGCCCCGGCGCTGCGCACCAAAGCAGAGCCACGCACGCTCAAAATCGGCGTGCTTACCGATATGTCGAGCTGGGGGCGCGACAACGGCGGCCCGGGATCGGTCTACGCCGCGAACGCCGCCGCCGAAGAATTCAACCGCGAAGTCGCCGGGCGCTCGGTGGAGATCCTGGTTGGCGACCACCGGATGTCGCCCGATATCGGTATGACGATCGCCCGCAAATGGATCGATGCGGACGGCGTCGAAGTCATCGCCGACGTGCCGAATTCCGCCATTGCATTAGCGGTGAGCGGGCTCTGTAAGCAAAAGAACCGTATCGCCCTGCTCTCGGGTGCGGGATCGAGTGCGTTGACGAATGAGCGCTGCAATGACCGCACCGTGCAGTTCACTTACAATACTTATGCCACCGCGAAGGTGACGACTGAGGCGCTGGCCGCGCAAGGCGCGAAGACCTGGTTCTTCATCACCGCAGACTATGCGTTCGGCAAACAACTGCAAGCCGATGCCACGGCGTTCATCCAACAGACCGGCGGCAAGGTGTTGGGTCATGCCTTGCATCCGACGGGCACAAGCGATTTCTCCTCATTCCTGTTGCAGGCGCAGGCCTCGCGGGCCGATGTTGTCGCATTGGCGAATGCCGGAACCGACTGCACCAACGCGCTCAAGCAGGCGAATGAATTCGGCCTCACGCGGAGCGGCCAAAAGATCGTGGCCTTGGCCATGTTTCTCAGTGATGTGCATGCTGCCGGACTAGAGATCGCACAGAACACGCTCTTCACCACGGCATTCTATTGGGACATGAACCCGAAAGCCACTGAGTGGTCAAAGCGCTACCTTGCGCAAGTCCGGCTGATGCCCACGATGCTCCAGATCGGGGTTTACGGGGCGGTGCGGCATTATCTCCGGGCCGTGCAAGCCGCGGGAACGAGCGATGCCGGTGCCGTCATGGCAAAGATGCAAGAGCTGCCGATCACCGACATCTTCGAAACCAATGCCAAGCTGCGTGCCGACGGCCAGGTCATTCGCAACATGTATCTGGCGCGCGTGAAAACGCCGAAAGAATCGAAAGGCCCTTGGGACTATCTCCAATTCGTCCGAACCGTAAGCGGCGCGGAGGCGTTCCGGCCGGCTTCCGAGTCCGCCTGCCCGCTGCTCAAACAGGGCTAAGGGGCGCCGCCGATCTGTCGCAGCGGCATTCGTTCGTTTCCCGCTCACGACAATCGCTCATGAGGATAAGGACTCCACCATGCTGCTTTCCGGACGCCTCGCACTCGTGACAGGCGCTGCCCAAGGCAACGGCGCCGCCATTGCCGCTGGCCTTGCCGCGGAGGGCGCGCGTGTTGTCGCGACCGACATCGACGCCGCCGGCGCCGAGCGCACCGCAGCCTCCATCCGAGATAGCGGTGGCGAGGCCTGGGCCTTCGCGCTTGATGTCACCGATCGCAGCGCCTGCGCCGCCGTTGCCGCGGAGGTCGCGCGTGCCGCCGGCCAGGTCTCGGTGCTGGTGAACAATGCCGGCGTCTGCCCGCGCCACACCATTGACAGCCCCGAGCTCGACCAAGCCTGGAATCTCGCCCTCGACGTCAATCTGCACGGCACCCTCAACGTCACGCTCGCGTTCCTGCCGGCGCTGCGCGCAACCAAGGGTACGATTATCAACATCGCCTCGATTGCATCCTTCGTCTCTACCGCGACCTCGGTCGGCTATTCGACTTCGAAAGCCGCGGTGCGGATGCTGACGCAGAACCTGGCGCAAGAACTGGCAAAGGACGGCGTGCGCGTGAATGCGATCGCGCCCGGCACTTTCGTCACCGCCATGACCGAGGCAACGCGCAACGACCCGGAACGGGCCAAACGTTTCTTGGACAGGATTCCCATGGGCCGCTTCGGGGAGCCGGGGGAGATGGTCGGGCCGGTGGTGTTCCTCGCCTCCGCCATGTCCAGCTACGTCACCGGCACCACGCTCGTCGTGGACGGCGGCTATCTCGCCGTCTGAAGGGAGTTTCCGAAATGATCGTGCGAATGGGGCTGCTTACCCGCAAGCCGGACCTCACCCCGGAGCAATTTCGGCAGCACTGGCGCAACGTGCACGGCCCGCTTGCGGCAAAACTCCCGGCCTCCGCCGATACCATCAAAATTACGTCGTTGACCGAGAGCAGCGCGGGATCCATTACGCGCGCGGTGCGCACGAGTTTGACGGATTCTCCGAGCTCTGGTTCGACGATCTCCCCTCCATGTCGGCAGCGTTCGCGACAACACAGCAGGTTCGAGAGCTCGGCGAAGACGAAGCGCGGTTTATCGGCGCGCTCAAGCTGGTTACCGCGATCCCGCACGTCGTCATTCCAAAACCGTCGGGGGTTCCCCTCATCAAGCGTATGTCGATCCTGAAGCGCCGTCGGGATATCAGTTCCGAGAAATTCCAAAGCGAGTGGTTCGATATCCATTCGTTCCTGGTAAAGCGGCTGCCCGAGGTGAAAGGTTACACGCAGAACCTGATCTTCGACCGCGCGCACGGGCGCGGCAGTCCTGCCGAATACGATGAGTTGCCAATCGACGGGATTGTCGAACTCTGGTTTACCGACATCAACAGTATCGATGCGGCATTCGGATCAGACGCAGGCAAAACCCTGATGACCCACGCCACGGAATTCATTGCGGAAATCTCGACCTTCCTTGTGGAAACGCATGAGGTCGTTTAAAGCGCGTCCGGAGTCTACCACGCGATGACCAAAGCCCCTGCCGATCACGAACGAGCCGTTGCGACGTGAACCTGTCTTCGTCTCCCGCGATTGCAGCGGCTGGTACTGAGCGCGGCAATGCTGGCATGGCGGCAGCGCGCGGCGTGACGGTGCTGGCGGCCGAGGGTTTGCGCAAAAGTTTTAACGGCGTTCAAGCCGTGCGGGGTGTTTCTTTCGCGGTCGCGGCAGGTGAAATCTTGGCGCTGATCGGCCCGAACGGTGCCGGCAAATCGACCTGCTTTAATATGCTGAACGGCCAGCTGCGCCCTGATGCGGGGCGCGTGCGGCTGAACGGCCGCGACATCACAGGGCTTGCGCCGCGCCGCATCTGGCGGATGGGCGTGGGCCGCACCTTTCAGGTAACCGCAACCTTTGCGTCCATGACGGTGCGCGAGAACGTGCAGATGGCGCTGCTTTCACATCACGGTGAAATCTGGCGCTTCTGGCGCGCCGCACGCCGCCGGCATGGCGCCGAGGCGGATGCGCTGCTCGACCAGGTAGGCCTTGGTGCGGCGGCTGAAACGGCTGCCGGCGTGCTCGCCTATGGTGATCTCAAGCGGCTTGAGTTGGCCATGGCGCTCGCCAATGCGCCGCGCCTGTTGCTGATGGATGAACCCACCGCCGGCATGGCGCCCGCCGAGCGCGCAGCGCTGATGCAACTCACCCGCCGACTCGCGGCCGAGCGCGGTATCGCCGTGCTGTTTACCGAGCATGACATGGATATCGTTTTCAGCGTCGCCGACCGGATTCTGGTGCTGCATCAAGGCGAGCTGATTGCCGAAGGCGACGGCGCCGCGATCCGCGCCGATGCCCGCGTGCGGGCGGTCTATCTCGGCTCCGGGTTGACGAGCGGAGGGCATTGAGTGCTGGAGGTCAGCAACCTCAACTCTTACTATGGCCGCGCGCACATCTTGCAGGGCGTTTCCTTCGCCCTCGCGCGCAGCGAGGTGTTGGTGCTGCTCGGCCGCAACGGCGCAGGCAAAAGCACGACGATGAAGTCGCTGATCGGCCTCCTCCGCCCACGCAGCGGACGCATCGCCTTGCAAGGCCAAGACATCGCAGGGTGGGAGCCGCATCGGATTGCGCGGCTCGGCATGGGCTACGTGCCGGAAGAGCGGCGCATCTTCACCGATCTTACGGTTCGCGAGAATCTGGAGGTCGGCCGCCGCCCGCCGCGGGATGGATTGCCGCCGTGGACCGAGGAGCGGCTGTTTGCGCTGTTTCCCAATCTCGGCCGGATGCGCGATCGTCTCGCCGGACGGATGAGCGGCGGCGAGCAGCAGATGTTGGCAATCGCGCGCACGCTGATGGGCAACCCGACGCTGATTTTGCTCGATGAGCCGAGCGAGGGGCTCTCGCCGTTGATTGTCGAGCAGATGGCCGAGGCAATTATCGCATTGAAAGCGACGGGGATGACGGTCTTGCTGGCCGAGCAGAACTTTCATTTCGCCGCGCGCATCGCCGACCGGGCGGCGGTGATCGAAAGCGGGCGCATCGTCTGGTCCGGCACGATGGCCGCGCTGCTGGCCGATGAATCGCTGCGCGCGGCGCATTTGCAGGTCTAGGCTGAACACCGGAGCGGTCGGTTACGACAGAATCTTTTTATGAAAGAATCTCCGGAATCCGCTCGGCCGGCGGCGTGTTGCGGCTGCGGCCGCAGCGCACGATACCGTCGATGATCACCATGCCGATCCCCGGCAGATCCCCCTGGCGCACGCTCTCCAGCACATCCTTGCCCGCCGAATGCTGGGCGCGATCCATCAGCACGAAATCCGCCGCGCGGCCGACCTCGATCAGGCCGCCATCGAGTTTACGCAGCCGCGCGGTATTGCCGGTGGCGCAGGCGAAGATAATTTCCGCCGGCACCTCGCCCACCGAGGAAAGCAGCGCGATCAGGCGCAAAATGCCGAGCGGCTGCACGCCCGATCCCGCCGGACTGTCGGTGCCGAGGATCACGCGATGCATCTGCCCCAGCTCTCGCGCGTAGCGAAGAGCGGTGAGCGCGGCAAGTTCGTTGCCGTTGTGCACGATCTCGATGCCGCGCGTGCAGGATTCACAGAGGCAACGGATTTGCCGCAGCGGCAGCGCGGTGTGCCCGCCGTTGATGTGGCCGATGATATCGGCATCCGCTGCCAGCACCGTATCGGCATCGATGTATCCCGATCCGGGCACGGACGGACCGCCGGTGTGGATCGTGCTCTGAATGCCGTATTTGCGCGCCCAAGCGACCATCTGTTGCGCCTCATCCCCAGCCTTGACGCTGCCGAGGCCGACCTCGCCCAGCAGCGTGACGCCCGCCGCCGCCAATTCGGCAAAGTCGCTTTCCACCATGCCTTTTTCCAGCACGGGCGCACCGGCGTGAAGTTTCACGCCGCCGGGGCGGAAGTTGCTGAAGGCACGCTGCGCGGTAATGGCAAGCGCCTTCACCCCAACCACATCGCGCGGGCGCCCGGGCAGGTGCACCTCGCCCGCCGAGACCATGGTGGTCACGCCGCCGTGCAGGAAGCTGTCGATCCAATTGAGCTGGCTTTGCCGCGGCGTCCAGTCCCCAAAGACGGGGTGCACGTGACTGTCGATCAGCCCGGGCGCGAGTGCGCAACCATGCGCGTCGATTTTCACGCGCGCATCATCAATGTCGCAGTCCGCGCGTTTGCCGATGGCGGTAATTTTTCCGCCCTCGGCCACGATGGTGTCTGCATCCAAGAGCGGCGCTTCCAACGCGCCGGAGAGCATGAGGCCGATATTGGTGATTACCAGTTTGCCGATTTGCCGTTCCGGTCCTGCTGCGAGTGCCATCCCATCCCCCCCTACGGTCTTGCCTCTCTTGCCTCAGCGGAGCCCATCTTTGCCCACGATCTCGTGCACCTGCAGCCCGCCGATGCGCGGCAGCGGCCGGCCGCTATCGGTGATGACGACGGCAACGACGATCTCGTCGCGCCGCGGTGCATCCGGAACCCGCACTTCCATCGCATCGAAGTGGCTGCGCACGTAGGCAGCATCCTTGTGCCCGAGCGGCACGTCGATGGCGGCACCGATGCCGCCGCGTTTCTTCGCGCTCGGCACCAACGCGGCGCCCTTTTCCACCGCCGCGCGCAAAGGGGCGCCGAGCTTGGGATGAAGAATGGCGGCGGCATGCTCAAGCTCACCATCCTCGCCGACAATCGCGGCTTTGCCGTAGCTGTGCGCCTGGCCGGGCTGGATCCCGAGCGCCCGCACCGCGCGCTCGCCCAAAAGGCCGCCCAGCATCTCACCGATCGCGATCAATTCCGAAAGATCCTCGACATAGCGGCCGGCAAAAGGGTTGGAGATGACCGCGATCGCGGCGGCCTTGCGGGTCGGCGGCTTGATCTCCCGCTCGGCCTCGCGATGGGTTTCCTCGATAACAGTCAAGAGCTTGCGGATCATGGCGCCTCCTCAGACGGCTCAATGGCGGGAACGGTAAGACCGCAGACGCGGACGGCTCCGCGCAGTGTCAACACCGCGCCGTCGATCCTCCTTGCAGCGATCAGAGCATCGGCCACGCGCGCGCCCGCGTCCAGCGCTGAGTCGATTTCCTCGGCGGTGAGCGGGCCGACATCCCACGTTACGGCGCGCTCGCCGAGGTCGCTGTCGGGGTCGATGGCGCTGGCCGGGGAGCGATGAATGGCAGGATGGCCGGGTAGATCGACGGCATTGGCGATGACAGTGGCGGCAGCATCGGCTTCTGCCCCCGTGCGCGCCAGCACCGTCACCGCATCGGCGATCCCGAAAGAGAAGCTGCGCCCGCCTTTGCCCTTGCAGGCCCGCCCGGATGTCGCAATTCCGCGTGCGGGGTGCGCCGCGTCCAGCAAGAAGACGCCGCCGAGCGACGGCGCGGCGAGGTCGGCGATCAGGCCGCAGCGCAGCCGTTGGCCGGGAGCGAGATGAAAGGCGATGTCGCCGCCGTCATTCACATAGGCGCGCGCCAGATCGCGCTCGGCGGAGAGCGCGCCGAGCAGATAATCCGCAACGGCCCCGGCCACCGCCGCCATGGGCGTGATGAAGCGATCGGCATAGGGTGCGCAGGCGGCGTGCATGGCACGCGCGATGACACCTTCGGGCGGCACGGAAGGAAGCGGGGCGCGCAGCCGCTCCAGCTCGCGGCACAAGCTCGGCAGGACATCACCGAAGACGGCGGCGACCTGCGCATAGGCAGCGCGCACTTCGCCGGGTGCGCCCCAGGCGCGGCAGAGGCAGTCGATCGGCCCATGTTGCAAGTGCAGCCGGCCATCCGGCAGCAGGGCGATTTGGGCGGTCATCGCCAGCCCCTCCGCTCGAGCGAACAAGCCGAGAAAGACCGCGTTCTCATGGCAGCGGAAACGGCACGTCGTCCGGCAGCGTCGTTGCGCGGGGCTTAGCTTCCGCCAACGCCTCCTCCACCCGGCGCACGCGGCCCATGTGCCCCCCGAGCTGCCGATAGTCGGCAAGCGGCAGCGTAAACTCGATCGGCGCGACCAGCGCGGGCGTCGGCACATGGCCGAAGGCATTCGCGGGCATCGCCGTCACGTCGACCATAAAAGTGATGCCGCCGCCCGGCCAGAGATAGACCGGCGCACCGCCCGCCGTAACCCGCGCCCTGCCGGCATGCACGGCGCGCGTCAGCAGCACGGGGTTTTCGGTCGTGCCGGCGCGTAAACTGCCTCCCGCCCCGGCCATGAAGAGCACGCTGCACAAAGCCGGCTCGCAATTCTCACCGATCCGTGCCACGACCTCGGCGATACGCGGCGGCATCTCGGCCGGCTGTGGGCGGAGCGCCTCGTCCAGCACGAACCAGGCGGCATGCTCGCCGGTGGTGGAGACCATCAAAAGCCGCAGTCCCGGCCAGGCCAGTTTCGGATCGATACGCTCGATAATCGTCAGCGGATCGGCAATGTCGGTGCCGCCCCAGCCGAGGCCCGGATTCGCCACCTGGAAATACCGCCCGGGCGTGGAGCGCCGCCCGCGCACCCGAATGCCGGAGGGGCGCATATTCAAGAAACGACCCGCCTGATGCTCGGTTAAAACGCCGGTGATATGGTCATCGACCACGATCACCTCATCGGCATGGCCGAGCCACTGGCTGGCAAAAATCCCGATCGTCGCCGAGCCGCAGCCGACGCGCATGCGCTGCTCGGGCACGCCATCGACGATCGGTGCCGCGCCGGCTTGCACCACGACATGCGCGCCGCCGTCGATGGTGAGTTCCGCTGCGCCGCCATTGGCCAGGGTCAGCAGCGTCTCGCAGGTCACCACCCCCTCGCGCTTTGACCCGCCGGTCAGGTGCCGCACGCCGCCGAGCGAGAGCATCTGGCTGCCGTATTCGGCAGTGGTGACATGGCCCACCTGCTCGCCCTTGGCGCGCACCGGCGCGCATTCGGGGCCGAGATGGCGGTCGGTGTCGATCTTCACCTTCAGCCCGCAATAACTGAAGATGCCTTCGGTGACCACCGTGACCATATCGACGCCCTCGATTTCGGCGGCAACGATGAAGGGCGCGGGTTTGTAGTCGGGATAGGTGGTGCCGGCGCCGATGCCGGTGACGAAGATGTCCTGCGCCGCGATCGGGTTGCCGGTCCAGTCTGCGTCGAGAAAACGCACCGCCTCCGGCCGTCGCGCAAGCACGGTCAAGGGGTCCATGCGGGTCAGCCGTCCGTCGAGATTGCCATAGCGGTCGCACGCCCCGGTCTTGCCCGGTCGGATACGGCACAAAACCGGGCAGGCGTCGCAGGTCACAATGCCCGGCTCCGTCTGCTTTGCGGCTTCCAGGGCTGATTCCTCCGGCGCGGCGGGATCGGCGTGGGTCGTCATTGCGTCAGTGCCGCCAATACACGATCCGGCGTAGCCGGCACGTGGGTCATGCGCACCCCTGTGGCATGCGCAATCGCATTCAGGATTGCCGGCGCGGTCGCAATCAGTGCCGGCTCCCCCACACCTTTTGCGCCATAAGGGCCGAATGAGTCGGGCTGCTCGATCAAGATCACCTCAATCGGCGGCACGTCGCCGATGGTGGGAATGAGATAGTCGTGCAGATTCTCCGTGCGTCCCGGCATGAACTCCTCCATCAGCGCCAAGCCCAACCCCTGGGCGATGCCGCCGTGAATCTGACCTTCCACCAGTGTCGGATTGATGGCGCGGCCGACATCATGCGCAGCGACGATGCGCACCACGCGCACGGTGCCGAGCGCAGTATCCACTTCCACCAAGGCGGCCTGCGCCGCGAAGGCATAGGTTGCGTAGGGGATTCCCTGGCCATCCGCATCCAGCTCCGTGGTCGGCGGGTCGAACCTGCCCTCGCCGCGCAGCACGATGCCCTCCGCATCGGGGGCCAGCGCTGCCAGATCAAGCGTGGTTGCCACACCGCCATCGGTGACGATCACGCGCCCCTCTGCCAGCGTGATCACGGCCTCGGGGCCGGCATTGCAGCGGCGGAGAATTTCGGCCCGCAAAGCTTCGCCCGCGCGTTTTGCCGCGTTGCCGGAGACGAAGGTTTGACGCGAGGCGCTGGTTTTGCCGGCATTGCGGGTGCGGTCGGTATCGCCCGCGACAAGCTCGACCGCACTCGGGGGCACACCAAGCGCATCGGCCGCGATCTGCACCATAATCGTGTTCGATCCCTGGCCGATATCGACTGCGCCGGAGAACAGCACCGCGCAGCCGTCGCGGCGGAGGCCCATCACCATTTCCGAGGGGTTCGAGAGACTCGTGTTGCCGATGCCGTACCACATGCAGGCCAAGCCGGCGCCGCGGCGAAGCGGCCCGTGTGCGTTGCGGTTGAATGCCGTTGCTTCCGCGCGCAACGCTTGCCAGCGCGGCCGGATCGCATCGAGGCATTCCGGCAACGCTGCGCCGGGACCCAGCACTTGCCCGGTTGCCGTGACGCTGCCGACACCGAGCGCGTTGCGTCGGCGCATCTCCCAGGGATCGAGGCCGAGCCGTTCGGCGAGCATGTCCATCAGCGCCTCACCGGCAATCGCAGCCTGTGGCACGCCGAAGCCGCGGAAAGCGCCGGAAGGCGGAGCGGTGGTATGGATCGCCGCCGTCGTGCAGAGCACATTCGGCACCGCGTAGGGCCCCATCGCATGAACCGGGACTCGGTTGGCGACCGTCGGACCCCAACTCGCATAGGCTCCCGTGTCGAAATCGCCATGGAAGCGGAACGCGAGCAGCCTGCCCTCGGCATCGGCCCAGGCCTCTGCGCGGATGGCCGCCGGATGGCGCTTGGTGGTCGCGCCCATGCTTTCGGGACGCGTGTAGACCATGCGCACCGGCCGGCGCAGCAGCCAGGCCGCGACACAAACCAAAGGTTGGATGGAAAGATCGAGCTTGCCGCCGAAGCCGCCGCCGACCGCGGTCGGCACCACCCGCACTTGTTCCGGCGCAATGCCCAGAATCCCCGCGATCTCGTCACGGTCCATGTAAGGCGTTTGCGTGCAGGCGACGACTTCGATCCGATCGCCGATCCGTTGGGCGTAGCCGGCTTCCGGCTCGATATAGGCGTGTTCGACGAAGCTCGTGCGCACCGCGATGGCAGCGCGCGCGTGGGCCGCGGCCACAGCAGCCTCGACATCGCCGCGCGCGACCCGTCCGCGACAGAGCACATTGCCCGGTGCATGCGCGTGTAGATCAGGGCCGTCGGCGGCAGTCTCGAAAGGAACCGGCGGCAGCACGTGCCACGTGATCGGAACGTCCTCATCGCGGATCGCTGCGAGCGTGTCGGCATCGCCCACGAGCGCGCAGACCGGCTCGCCGCGGTGACGCACATAGCCTTCGGCCAACACCGGCTGATCCTTGCCCGTGGGATATATCCCGTAGAGGTTGCGGCCCGGAATATCGGCGGCCGTCAGCACGCGCACGAGGGCCGGATGCGCGGCATAAAGGGGCGCAAGATCGCCGATTGTAAAGCGTGCATGGGCGTGGGGGCTGCGCACGGCGCGCAGCGTCAGGAACGGCTCGTCCGGCAAAGCGTCGGCGCCGAATTTCTCCGCCCCGGTTAGCTTTGCCACCCCGTCCACTTTCGCCAGCCGAGTGCCGACACTTGGCTCCCTCTTCGCCGCATCGCGGCGGAGCGGGTTCGGCTGAGGCGATGGGATGGGGCCGGACGCGTCCAGCACCGCTTCGATGATCTTGCGATAGCCGGTACAGCGGCAGAGCACACCGCCGAGCGCGTCCATGACCTCCGCCTCTGTCGGATGCGGCGTGCGCGCAAGCAGGTCGGCAGCGGCCATCAGCATCCCCGGCGTGCAGATGCCGCACTGCGCCGCGCCGTGGCGCAGAAACGCCGTTTGCAGAGCGGAGAGCGCGCCGCCTTCTTCGGCCAGGCCTTCCACGGTGGTGATACGGCATCCCGCGATACGGCCGAACGGGACCAGGCATGCGCAGACTTGCGCGCCGTTCAGCAGCACGGTGCAGGCGCCGCAATCGCCGGCATTGCAGCCGATTTTGGTGCCGGTCAGGCCGAGATCCTCGCGCAACACATCGGCCAACCGCCGGGCCGGATCAGCGCGGCGAACTTCGACGGCGCGGCCGTTCAGGGTGAAAGCGATCGTTGCAAGCGGGGACCTCATGCTGCCGCCAGCGCCTCCTCAGCGCCCAAGGCGGCAACGGCACGCCGCACCAGCTCCAGCGCCGCCGCACGGCGATACGCGGCGGTGCCGCGCACGTCGTCGATCGGGGCAAGCGGCAAGAGATGCCGCGCCTCGACCAGCGCCGGATCGGGCCGCCGGCCGATCAGATCGGCTTCGAGCGCGAAAAGCCGCCGCGCCACCGGCGAGCAGGCGCCCACCGCAATGCGCGCCCGCGCAATCCGCCCGTCCGCCGCGATTTCGGCATAGGCCGCGACCATGACGATGGAAATCACCAAGTAGCGCCGCGCCCCAAGCTTCAGGAAAGAGGCGCGTGCCGTCTCCGGCGGGGCCGGGATCTGCAAGGCCAGCACCAGCTCCTCCGGCCGTCGGGCGGTGCGGCGCGGGCCGAGCACGAAGTCCGCGAGCGGTATCGTCCGCCGACTCGCGCGCGAAGCCAACACCACCTCCGCATCCAGGGTGAGCAGGCAAGGGATGCCGTCGGCGGCGGGGCTCGCGTTGCAGATATTGCCGACAACCGTGCCGAGGTTCTGCACCTGCACGCCGCCCACTTGCCGCGCCGCGGCCTTGAGCCCGTCGAAGGCCGCCGGCAGAGGGGCGGCGATCAGATCGCTCCACGTCGCAAGGCAGGGCACCACCCAATACGAGCCGTGCCGCACAATGGCGCGCAGGCCGGGAAGCGCGCTGATATCCAGGATGTCTTCGTCCGGCGTGCTCGCCACGCGGGCCGGGAAATGGTCGGTGCCGCCGGCGAGCACGGTCCTTGGCCGCTCGGCAAGCAGCGCCAAGGCGCCCTCAAGCGTGGTTGGCCGCAGATAAAGCCCCATCATGCCGCCCCGAGATTGTTTGCGTACATTGCTAGGGTTGGAGTCGCTGCCCCGTCAATCCGGAAGAAGCGCCGCATTTTGGTTGCTGCCGTCCGTCCGAAACGATCGGCCCGGCGTTCGGAGCGCAAGACGTGGCGAAACCACCGCTTCACCTTGCGGCAATGCTGCGCGCTGGATTAGGAAAAACCTTGCCATTGGCGCCAATGCAACGGAAGGAAACAAACCGATGAAACGCATCAAACGACGCACCGTTTTGACGGCGGTTGGCGCAAGCGTGGGCGTGGGTTTCGCTCGCCGCGCCCGCGCGGTGGAAGAGGTGAAGATCGGCGCCGTTTTTCCCCTCAGCGGTAATGCCGCCGCCATTGGCCAAGACGCGCGGCATGCGCTGGAAACGATGGCGGAAATCATCAACGGAAGACACAACATCCCGATGTTGCTCGGCGAAGGCGGCGGGCTTTCGGGCCTCGGCGGCGCCAAAGTGAAGCTCTTGTTCGCCGACAGCCAAAACAACCCGCAAATCGCGCGCAGCGCTGCCGAGCGCTTCATTACTCAAGATGGCGTGGTCGCCGTCATCGGCAGTTACACCAGCGCAACCGCCGTTACCATCAGTCAGATCTGCAACCGCTATCAAATCCCTTACATTTCGGCGGATAATTCCTCACCGAGCCTGAATAGGCAGGGCTTGGAATGGTTTTTTCGCCCCTCGCCGACGGATATCGATTTCACCAAAGCGATGTTCGATTTCTTTGCCGCCATTGGTGAAAAAACCGGCGAGAAAGTGCAGAGCATTGCGATTATCCATGAAAACTCGGTCTTCGGCAGCGACAGCGCCAAGCTGCAAGCGCGCATGGCGGAAGCTGCCGGCATCAAGGTGCTCGCCAATATCTCTTATCAAGCCAACATTCCTTCGCTCTCGGTAGAGGCGGAACGGCTGCGCGCCGCCGATGCCGATGTTGTGATGCCGTCTTCTTATACGAGCGACGCGATTTTGCTCATGCGCGCGATGCATGACGCGGGCTATAAGCCGCGGGCGATCATGGCGCAGGATGCCGGGTTCATCGATCCTGCCTTCATCGCCGCGGTCGGGCCGCTTGCCGAAGGGCTGCTGAGCCGCTCGGCCTTTGCCATCGATGCCGTCAAACAACGCCCGGCGATTCCGGCGGTGAATGCGCTTTTCCGAAACAGCGGCGCGAATAAGGATTTGAACGATCTTACGGCGCGCGAGCTGACGGCTTTGCAAGTGCTTGGCGATGCGCTGAACCGCGCCAAATCCACCAATAACATGGCGCTCCGGGCAGCGCTGCGCGCAACCGACATCCCGGGCAATCAGACTATCATGCCTTGGGCGGGCGTGAAATTCGACGAGACAGGACAAAACATCAAAGGCAATCCGGTGATTTTGCAGTATCAAAAAGGCCAATGGCGTGCGGTGTTTCCGTTCGAGATCGCAACCGCAGCAGCCGATTGGCACATCAAGCGATGACCTGCGCGCAGCGAACGCCGGCGGCATGAGTCCCGCGCTTATCCTCCAAGTCGCGATCGGCGGGATTTTGATGGGGCTGCTCTATGCCGTGGTTGCGGCAGGGCTCACGTTGATTTTCGGTCTTATGAACGTGGTTAATTTTGCCCATGGCGCGCTCTTGATGGCGGCGATGTACGCGACCTGGCTGATCCACCGCTCCACCGGCCTCGACCCGCTGCTGCAATTGCCGTTGGTCGCGGCGTTACTCTTCGGCACCGGGGTTGCCATCTATCGGGTGCTGATCGCGCGCACGCTGCAAATCCGCGTCAATGGCGCGATGGTGCAGATTTTTACGACTTTCGGGCTTTCGATATTCCTGGTCGGGCTGGCGCAATTGGTTTTCGGCAGCGATTTTCAGAGCATCAATGCGAGCTTTCTCGGCGGTCGCACGCTTGCGTTCGGTGCCGTTGTCCTGCCCCTTCCGCTTGTTGCCAGCGGGGTGGTCTCTTTGCTGGTTTTTCTTGCCTTGTTTCGCCTTTCGCGGACGGAATTCGGCCGCGCGCTTGAGGCCACCCGCGAGGATTTCGAGGCGGTTGCCTTGATTGGTGTGGATCGAGACCGGATTTTCGGGATCGGTTGGGGGATCGGTGCGGCAGCGGTCGGAATCGCGGGGGTTTTGCTTGCGAATTTCTACTACATCTCTCCCGATGTCGGCACCAATTTCGCGCTGATCGCTTATGTGGCCGTGGCGCTCGGCGGTTTCGGCTCGATTCTCGGCGCTCTTATCGCCGGTCTCGTCATCGGGCTGACGGAGGCGCTGACGGCGTTGGTGGTTGATCCCTCGCTCAAGCAGATCGGCATCTTTCTGATTTATCTTGCCGTTCTCATGTTCAGGCCGCGCGGCCTGTTCGGTAAGCTCTAATGGTGGAGCGAGCAGGCCGGGCATTGCTTTCGCGGCGCCGGCGCGAGCTTCTTCTCGGCGCCGTTGTCTTGGCGCTGCTCGCCGCGCTGCCCCTGGGCGTGAGCGGGGCCTATTTGCGTGGGCTGATCGTGCTGGCGCTTCTCTATGCGGGGCTCTCGCAGGCCTGGAATATCCTGGGCGGTTATTGCGGGCAGATTTCGCTTGGTCATGCGCTCTATTTCGGGATCGGCGCCTATACCTCGGCCCTGCTTTTCACGCGGGCGGGCCTCTCTCCGTTCATCGGGATGTTCGCCGGAGGCTTGCTTTCCGGGCTTTCCGCCTTTCTTGTCGGGATTCCGTGTTTTCGCTTGAGCGGTCATTACTATGCGATCGCCACCATCGTCATCGGCATGATGGCTGCGCTGCTTGCGTCAAACTGGGATTTCATCAATGCCGCGCAAGGAATCACCATTCCTTTCCACGGCGAGGCCTGGCGGAATTTGCAGTTTCGCACTGCCGTCTTGCCGTTTCACTATGTCATGCTGGTTTATGCCGCCCTCATGTGGCTGATCGCCTGGGTGATCGAGGGCTCGCGCTGGGGGTTTTATTGGCGTGCGGTGAAGGATGACGTCACGGCGGCGCGGAGCCTTGGGGTCAGCATCTATCCGAGCAAATTGGCCGCAGCCGCGATCAGCGGGGCGGCGACGGGGATCGGCGGTGCGCTTTACGCGCAATATGTCGGCTTCATCGATCCGGAAAGCGCGTTTGATCTTTCGCTTTCGGTGTTGATCGCGCTCCCGGCGGTAGTTGGCGGAATCGGTACACTCTGGGGACCGCTGCTCGGCGCGGCGGTGCTGATTCCGGTGCAGCAACTCTCCGTCGCTTGGTTCGGCAGCGCCGCCGGCGGCATCGACCTCATGGTTTATGGCGCGTTGATCATGGTGCTTGCGCTTTCCCGCCCGGAGGGTTTGGTGAGCTTTTTTCACCCCCGCGCGCGTCAAGAAGCCGTCGATCATGGCTGAACCGCTGCTGCAGATTCGCGAGATCAGCAAATCCTTCGGCAGCGTTGCGGCCAATGTCGATATCAGTTTCGATGTCACGGAAGGCGAAATCCTCGGCCTGATCGGCCCCAATGGCGCAGGCAAAAGCAGTCTTTTCAACATCATCGCCGGCGAGATCGCGCCCGATCGCGGCGAGATCCTCTTCGCGGGCCAGCGGATTTCCGGTATCGGCGCGGTTGCCTGTGCACGGCTCGGCATCGGGCGAACGTTTCAGGTCGTCCGCAGCTTCGATTCCATGACGGTTTTGGAAAATGTCATGGTCGGCGCGTTCTTGCGCGCGCGCCGAACGCGGGCAGCGCTGCGGCGTGCGGAAGAGGTCATCGCGGTTTGCGGCCTTGCCGGGCGCAGCGATACCGTCGCGCATCGCTTATCGCCGCCGGAGAAGCGCCGGCTTGAGATCGCCCGTGCCCTGGCCACCGACCCGCGGCTTTTGCTGCTCGATGAGGTGCTGACCGGCCTTACCCCGACCGAGGCGCGGGAGGGAATGCAGCTCGTGCGCGATCTGCGCGCGCAAGGCATTACCATCATCATGGTCGAGCACGTGATGGAAGTGCTGCTGCCGCTGATCGACCGTGCCGTTGTGCTCAATCTCGGACGCAAGCTGGTAGAAGGGGTTCCGGCCGAGATCGTTCGCCACCCGGAGGTGATTCGTGCCTATCTCGGAGACCGCTATAGCGGCTGACCGCCCCTTGCTGAGCACTCGCCATCTTCGTGCCTATTATCGCGGGCTTGTGGCGTTGCACGGCATCGATCTTGCTGTTGGCGCGGGCGAAATCGTCGCCGTGGTGGGCGCCAACGGCGCGGGCAAAAGCACCTTGCTGCGGGCGATTGCGGGGCAGGTAGCAAGATCCGGGGAGATTATGTTCAATGGCATCGCACTTGCGAACCTTCCCGCCTATCGCATTTGCCGCCTGGGCATTGCCTTGGTGCCGGAGGGAAGGCGCCTGTTTCCGCGGCTTTCGGTTGAGGACAATCTTCGCCTCGGCGCCTATGCGCGCCGCGGGCCGGAGCGCTTTCGTCCGCTTGAGCTCGTGTTCGAGCTTTTCCCCCGTCTGCAGGAACGCCTGACCCAGCGTGCCGAGCTACTCTCGGGCGGGGAGCAGCAAATGCTTGCCATCGGCCGCGCCTTGATGACGTCGCCGCGGCTTCTGATGCTTGATGAACCTTCGCAGGGCCTTATGCCGCGCCTGGTGGATGATATTTTCGCCGCGATCACGCAAATCCGCGCGCGCGGCGTCACCGTTCTGATTGTCGAGCAACGCCTTGCCGAGGCGCTGGCGATTGCCGATCGCGCCTATGTCGTGCAAACGGGGCGCATCGTGCTGCAGGGTTCGGCGCGTGAGATCGCGGAAAATGCCGAGGTACGCCGCGCCTATCTCGGCATGTAATCGGCTGTCGCCGTTATCTCTCTTCTTCGCGTAGATCCTGCCTCACGAAGACACGGCCGGCCAGGGGGAACGGCGAAGCCGGCAAAAAATGGGATTTGGCTGGGGGACTTGGATTCGAACCAAGGCTGCCCGGTCCAGAGCCGGGAGTTCTGCCGCTAAACTATCCCCCACGCGCCTGCCTATATCATCGGCCCTTCCGAATCTCAACATCGTACCGATAGTGTCAATCTGCTCGCCGGCCGCGGGTGCGCCCTCTCGCCGCGCTTGCACCGTTGCCTCGGGATTTGGTCCCGGTTACGTCTCGGGACGGTTTTGCGCCTGTGCGTTGTAATACTCAAAACGGTTTTACAATAACCATAAAGACAATGATGACCATCAGAATAGTTGGGACTTCGTTTGCGATGCGATAGAATTTCGCGGATCTCGTGTTCCGGTCTGCCAGAAAATCGCGCCGCCACCGCGCCAGAAAACCGTGAAAGGCCGACATCAGCACCACCGCCGTAAGCTTGACGTGCCACCAATGATCGGAACGCCAATCAAGAACTCCGGGCGTAAATGCAAGCGTGAGCCCGAAAACCCAAGCAGCGATCATCGCAGGGTTGATAATTTGCTTAAGCAAGCGCCGTTCCATCACCTTGAATCGTTCGCTTTCCGCAGAACCGGGCGCGACTTCACAATGATAGACGTAGAGCCTCGGTAGATAGAACATTCCCGCCATCCAAGCGATGACCGAAACTTCGTGCGCCGCCTTGATGTAGAGATAGAGCGCTCTCATCCCTTTTCCTCATCGAAATTCTGGGCATTTTTGAAAAGCCGGAGGGCATCCGCATCCGCCTTTCTTTGTATAAAGCCCCGGGCCGGCCTTCATCGCTTCGCGCACAAGCTCTGCCAGGGCCAAAATAAATGTGGGGTGATCGTTCAAGGCGGGCACCCGAAAATAGCCGGGCACGCCGCATTCGGCCGCGAGCTTTGCGTATTCGATATCGAGTTCCACCAATGTTTCCGAATGATCCGAAACAAAAGCCACCGGAGCAATCACCACGGCCTTCCTCTCCGCGGCGGCCTTCCGGATGGCATCCACCGTGCTCGGTTCCAACCACTTTTCCGGGGTTGCCCGAGATTGGTAGCAGATCTCCCAGTCAAGATCTGACGGGCCTAACGCTTTTACGATGTTTTCTACTGTGCGTTCGATCTGAAACTGGTAGGGATCTCCGGCATCTACAATGCTTTGGGGAAGGCCGTGCGCGGAAAACAAAAGTTTCATCGGCACGTTTGGGCCGAGTTGCCGGCGGGCATCGGCGAGGGTTTTGCGCACAAGGGCGGCAAAGGATTCGATATAAGACGAATGTGCATACCAACAACAAAGTGTGGTTGTCGGTTTTGCAAGCCCGACGCGCGCGGCAGCCTCATGCCAAGCGGCAAGCGAGCTGCCCGTCGTCGTTGTCGAAAATTGCGGATAAAGCGGAAGCAACAGGATTTGCTGCGGATCGAATGCAAGCACTTGACGTGCCGCCGCATCGCTTAAGGGATGCCAGTATCGCATTGCAATGAAGCATTGCGCCTCAAACTCCGTCAGCGCCTCCGCAAGTGCTTTTGCTTGCCTCTGGGTTAGATCCAAAAGCGGCGATTTTCCGCCAAGCAGCGCATAGTTCTCGCTGGCCTGCTTCACGCGCGCCCGCGCGATCACGCGCCCGAGCAGCGGGCGGACAAAAAAGGGCACCCGTAAAATGGCAGGATCGCAAAAGAGATTGCGGAGGAAAGGCCAAACCGCTTGCAGGGAATCCGGCGCGCCCAGGTTAAACAGCACAATCGCGAGCTTGGGTTTCCGGTTCAGCAAAGAGGAGGAGGACAAGAGAGCGGTTTCCGTCAAGACGGCACGGTTGCCGAGCGCACCAGCCGCACAAGCTCCGCAACATGCTGCGGAGGGGTTTCCGGCAAGACGCCATGGCCAAGATTAAACACATGCGGACGCCCCGAAAAGGCGGCAAGCACCGCAGCCACCTCTTGCGCCAGCGCGCGTTGCCCCACCAAAAGCGCCATGGGATCAAGATTGCCCTGCAACGGCATTTCGGATGAAAGCAAAGGCATAATCACTCCAGGGTCGGCCGTCGTATCCAGCCCCAGTACCTGAATGCCCGCAGTATTTCCATAGCGGACGATGTTCAGGCCCGCCAAACGCGGAAAGCCGATCATCGGGATACCATGAAATTCAGAACGAAATGCCGATGCGATGCGCGCTGTAGGGGCAATGACGTAGTCCGAAAAAAGCCTTGGGGAAAGAAGGCCGGCCGAGCTTTCGAACAGCATCACAGCTTCGGCGCCCGCTTTTACCTGAGCTCTCAGATAGGCGATGGTCGCTTCCGTTAATTGCTCGATAAGCCGCGAGAATTCCTCAGGCCTGCGCCAGGCAAACGCACGGGTTAAGGGAAACCCTTCGGCGGCTTTTCCGTCCACCATATAACACGCAACCGTGAACGGCCCGCCGGCAAAGCCGATCAATGTCGTCTGCGAATCGAGAGAAGAGCGAACACGTTGAATGGTTTCCAAAATAGGAGCGATAGCGGAATCAAGCCGTTTCCAATCCAGACGATCGATATCGGCCGGCTGCAACGGGGGCAGCAAGGGTCCTTCGCCCTCGGCAAATCTGACCGGGTAGCCCAATGCCCATGGCAGCATCAAAATATCGCTAAACAAGATGGCCGCATCGAGCCCGAACCGGCGCACCGGCTGAAGCGTG